>Ga0209344_10000044_pt1 | contig 266208 bp, 248 predicted proteins | sample Cruoilmetagenom6_FD_187293 | JGI IMG/M metagenome (GOLD analysis project Ga0209344, IMG submission 187293) | Oil polluted marine microbial communities from Coal Oil Point, Santa Barbara, California, USA - Santa Barbara Oil Seep Sample 6 (SPAdes)... | ecosystem: Environmental > Aquatic >...
TTCCGATCTCATCGTCGGCTGGGCAGCCAATGAACTCGGGGCACGCTGGGCTCTTGGTGTCGGCTCCCTCTCCGGGTTCCTCTCCGCCGCAGTCGCCATCACGTGGCTTGTCTACAGTCGCGGGATGCGAGTCGGGCGCGTACCCGAAAGTCGCTTCCGGCTGCGCTTGCGATTCCCCCCAGAGCCCACACCCAACGAAGCGCTCGATCTGGCAACGCAAGAGATCGCCATCATCGAGAGCACTACACGCCGCACGAGCTAGTCGGGCACGACTGCTCGGCAAACCTTAAGCACCCCGCGTACAGCACCACCAACACGGTGCGTCCCACAACTAGGCCTCGCGGGTAATCTCCACGCTCACAAACAGTTTCGAGCCGAACGGTCCCGCATACACGCCGCGCAACGGCGGCACATCGTTGTAGTCACGGCCGCGACCCACAAGCACGTGTCGGTCTCCGATGTCGATGAGATTGGTGGGGTCGTAGCCGCGCCACTGCCCGTTGCAGAACCACTCGATCCAGGCGTGGGACTCGCCCTTGACCGTCTCACCGATCACGGCATCCGGCTTCGGATGAAGGTAGCCAGACACGTATCGAGCGGGGATATCGACAGCGCGCAGAGCACCGAGGGTGAGGTGCGCGATGTCCTGGCAGACACCCTTACCTCCGGCCCACGCCTCGGCTGCGGTCGAGTGAACTCCGGTGACGCCGCTCATGTATTCGATGGCGTTACCGATTGCTTGAGCAATCGCGAGCGCGCTCCCGCACGCGTCAGCCGACTGTGCCGCAATACTCTTGGCCAATTCCACTACTTCGGCCGGTGGTTCAGTGCGACGGGTCTGACGTAAATTGTCGACGGCATCCATCGAATTCTCGACCGAAGCGGCGAGCTCCGACCAGCTCATGCACTCAGACACGTGTTCACGTTCGTGCACCTCAACCAAACTCGTCGCAGTGAGCGACAACTCCTTATGGCCAGTCAGTACCTCGAACGAGGCGACCCGCGAACCCCAATAGTCGACGTAGTTGTGCTGACTCGAGATCGGGAGTATCTCCAGATGCGAGAACAGCACCAGTTGGCCTTCAACGCTGGCAGGCAACATCCGCGCCTCGTTGTACGACGCCGTGACATCACCGCCGTAGCTAAAGCCGGTGGAATGTTTGATTTTCAAGCGCTTCATGAAATCTCTCCAACCCACTCGGGGGCGGCATTGGTCGGGAAATACCGTTGACGAACCGCTTCCGAGGCCGCGCTAGTTGCCGCCTGAACGCGATCCATGTGGTGCGGAAGATCATCGAGGATCTCCGCAATCGGCCGATACTCTAGCTCGCTGCGAATCTTTCCCAGCAGCCGCTGGGCGTCGTCACCCACCCCGACGCGGTTGGTGCGCGGCCCCAACTCACGCATGCAGTCTTCGGCACGCGACACGGAGAACAAGATGCTGCGAGGGAACAGGCGGTCCAGCAACAGGAATTCGGCAGCGTTTCGGGCGCTCGGCACACCACGGTAGGTGCGCAGGTAGGGCTCGTAGGCCCCACACGATCGCAGGATCGTGGTCCACGATGGTCCGCTGGCTTCGGTCAGGCTTCGGGTGGCCAACAGCCGTGCGGTCATATCGGCGCGCTCTAGGCTGCGGCCAAGCGTGTAGAACTGCCAGGCCTCATCACGGCTCGTCGCCGATTCGATAACGCCCACAGCGAGTGCGGAGCGCTCGCGAACCCACGAGAAGAAGTCGGCAACTTTGTCGCTGGAAATACGTCGGGGCATCCGGGCTCGTGTTGTGTTGAGACACTCCCACAACTCTGTCGAAACAATCTCTCGTGCGCGTCGCGCGTTTTCGCGGGCCGCGCCGAGCGAGTAGGCGATCGATGCCGGTTCTGAGCGGTCGACCGCGAGAATTGACAGCACATCGCCGCGGGTCAACACAGCATCGTCTGGAGCTTCGCTACCCATGACGCTCAGCAGGGCCCGACACGCGTCGTCTTCTTCAATCCACGGATCTTCGAGCAACAGTTGGAGATGCACGTCGAGGATGCGGGCCGTACCGTCGGCACGCTCAATGTAGCGCCCGATCCAGAACAACGATTCTGCAATGCGGCTCAGCATGATTGACCTCCCTCGGTGGCGGTACTTTGTTGCTGCTGCTCTTCTTGCCGCTGCCGCTGTGACAGTTCGTGAGAACTTGCATGATCTTCAGCATGGTCATTGTGGGCGTTGGCTTCCATCATCATCTCGGGGGTGATGACGGTGATTGCCTCCGTGTCGGCTTGGCCTTCCACCAGCCCCTGAACGCTGCCCGACGATTCCTGGAGTCGGTCACGGCCAACCACCCAGGTATCTTTCGACCCACCGCCCTGTGAGCTGTTGACCACGAGTTGCCCCTCGGGCAGCGCGACTCTGGTTAGGCCACCCGGTAGTACCCAGACGTCGCTTCCGTCGTTGACGGCGAAGGGTCGCAAGTCAGCATGACGTGGCCGCAGACCGTCGTCGACAACCGTCGGAATTGTCGACAGCTGCACCACTGGCTGCGCGATCCACCCTCGAGGGTCTTTGCGGAGTTGGTTCTTCAGCGTCGCCAACTCATCCTTGGATGCAGCGGGGCCGATCACGAGGCCCTTACCCCCCGACCCATCGACGGGTTTGATAACCAACTCATCGAGCCGGTCGAGCACTTCTTCCAGCGATCCTTTGTCTTCGAGTCGCCAGGTTTGAACGTTGGGGATGATCGGCTTCTCGCCGAGGTAGTACTCGGTGAGATCCGGAAGGTAGGTGTAGACGAGCTTGTCATCGGCGACACCATTACCGACCGCGTTGGCAATGGTCACATTTCCGAGGCGAGCCGCGAGCATCATGCCGGGGCTGCCCAGCATGGAGTCGGCACGGAACTGCAGCGGGTCGAGGAACTCATCGTCAACGCGGCGATAGATCACGTCGACTCTGGTGGGGCCAGCGGTGGTGCGCATCCACACCCGACCGCCCGAGCAGAACAGGTCACGGCCCTCCACAAGCTCAACCCCCATTAGTCGGGCAAGCAGCGTGTGCTCAAAATAGGCGGAGTTGTAGACGCCGGGGGTAAGCACGACGACGTTGGGCTCATCCACGCCACCAGGGGCGCTCGCCCTGAGCGCCTGCAGCAGTTTGTGCGGATAATCGCCGACGGGACGAACACGCATCGACACGAACAACTCGGGAAGAGTTTGGGCCATCACACGACGATTCGAGATCACGTAGCTCACCCCGCTGGGCACACGAACGTTGTCTTCGAGTACCCGCCAGGCGCCGACCTCGTCACGGATTAGGTCGATGCCGCTCACTTGGATTCGCACGCCATTGGCCGGTTCGATGCCAGCAGCCTGACGGTGAAAATGGCTTGATGAGGTGATCATCCTCGCAGGAATCACCCCATCACGGATAGCGTTTTGCGGCCCATAAATGTCGGCGAGGAACGCCTCAAGCGCTCGAACGCGCTGAGTGATTCCTGTCTCGACCTGTTTCCATTCGGACTGGTCGATTACGCGCGGAACCGGATCGAGCGGAAACGGTCGCTCTTCACCGGCGAAGTCGAACGTGACGCCCTGCGCAAGGTAGCTGTCGGCGAGTGCGTCGGTTCGCCCACGCAGCTCTTCTTGAGTCATTTGCGCCAGCGCGTCATGGATCTCGCGGTACGGACGACGTATCTCGCTATCGGCAGAGAACATCTCATCCCACGCGGCTGGTCCGGTGCGTTTGGAGGCGCTTGATGTGTATCCGTCAAACAAATCTGCCATTTACAGAGCCTATGCTCCCGAAACGATTTTCGCTCGAAAGTGCGTTGATTCACCAAGATTGACGCACACAATTTACAGTGAGGTAATGGCCCAATCGCTCCCCACTATTCTTGTTCTCCCCGGCGGAGGATACTCGCAGCTCTCGCCCCATGAGGGGGAACCCGTTGCGGCATGGTTGCGGTCTCTTGGCTGGAATGCTCGCGTGGTCAAGTACCCGGTCTCGGCCAAGCATCCGACACCGTTGCTGGCGATTCAAACCGAAATCGCCAAGGAGCGCGCTGCTGGTGCCCCCATGGTGGGTGTTCTCGGGTTCTCTGCCGGAGGCCACCTCGCTGGACACTCCGCTGTAGCTCCGGTAGCGAAACCCAACGAGCGACCTGACTTCGCCGTACTCGGCTACCCCGTTGTCAGCATGGTGGCCCCGACGCACGCGGGGTCACGCGAAGAACTCATCGGCTTGGGCGCCGACGAACGCCTTCGCGAAGACACGTCGCTCGACTTGTTAGTGACCTCCGCCACGCCGCCCATGTTTATCTGGCACACGGCGGCCGACGAGTCCGTTCCCGTTGCTGAGCACTCCTACCCGCTGGCTGCGGCTCTCGCTGCGGCAAGCGTACGACACGAACTGCACGTCTTCGCCGATGGAGAGCACGGGCTGGGGCTGGCAGAAGGCACACCGGCCGAAGCGTGGCAGTCTCTCTGTGAGATCTGGTTGAGCACGCTGCGCTAGCGCTTCGCCCTACCGGTGCTCAGTTGGAAATTGGCTCCAAGACGAATACCGGGATCTCGCGGTCGGTCTTGGCTTGGTAGTCGGCGTAGTCGGGATAGGCGGCCACTGCTCTCTCCCACCACAGGGCCTTCTCCTCACCGGTCACTTCGCGGGACATGAAGTCACCCTTGAACCCGACATCGTGGAGCTCAACGTGAGGGTGTGCCACGATGTTGTGATACCAGACAGGATGCTTCGGGGCCCCACCTAGCGACGCAACGACGGCATAGCTGCCATCGTGTTCTACGCGCATCAGAGCTGTCTTTCGAAGCTTTCCTGACTTGGCACCAACCGTGGTCAGTACGATGATGGGCATTCCGCGCATGAGGTTGCCCTCGTGCCCGTTGCTGGCTTCGAAGACTTCGGCTTGGTTGCGGGCCCACTCCGACGTGCTGGGTTCGTACTCTCCTGTTAACGGCATGACTCCACGTTACCTCGCCGCTTCGAGCTGTTCGGCACGCAGAAATAGGTAGTTTTTACTCATGCGCTGCCCCCACCGCAAGCGGTTGACTTGACTCATGATCACATCACAGCGCGCGCTGAAGAGCGCGACCTCCATTGTCATTGCTGCCGGACTTACTGTTTCGCTTTCCGGGTGCTTCGGCAACCCGCTAGAAAACCTCGCCAACGATCTCGTCGAGGATGGCGTCGAAAATGTGATTGAGGGCTCTACCGGTGTTGATGTTGATGTTGACGGCGATGGCACAGGGGTCTCGTTGCCTGATTCCTGGCCAGCGGAAATTCCCGTGCCCGACGGCAAGATCCTGCTCTCCCTCGCCGTTGGCGGCAGCTTCAACGTCACCGTCGACGTGGGCAGCCCCGACGCCGCTGAGGCCGGCTACCAACAGTTCATTGCTGAGGGCTATGAAGTGTTCTCAGAGATTTCTCTTGGCGAAGGCTCCTACGCATACGGTCTGCAGAATGACGACTGGAGCGTTCAATACGGCTGGGCTGAAGACGGCTCGGACGCAACGACCGTGACCATCACGGCAACCCCCACCAACGAGTAGGCGACAGCGCGACGAGTCGGATGGTGCGGGCTCTAGAGTTCCGCGAGAACCTCCTCGAGCTCCACCCGGCCCGCGACGTTCAGCTTGCGGTAGATCCGCGCCAAGTGGTTGTCCACCGTTCGCACTGAGAGCCCGAGTTCGTGACCGATCTCGCGACTGCGTTTTCGCTCGGCCGCAGCACGGGCGATCACCCATTCCCGTTCAGTGAGCTCAGCCACAACAGCCTCACCTGGAACGGAATCCATGTCAGAGGCAATGCGGCGTGCGAGGCGCGTGGCCTTGCGCTCCATCTCAACTCGACCAGCCTTCGCCGCTGCCGCAGCCCCTTCAAGCAGTCCGTCAACGGCGAGCGCGGCCACGCCAGACTCGACGAGTTCGGGAGCGAGTTCGCACAGACGGTCAACGTCCGACGCCTCGGTCGCATCGCCCCAATCTCGGATTCTTCTGACCAGCGGTGAGGTCGAGAGCTCCGCCAGAATATGCAGTTGGTCCTTTGCCGCTTCGGGGTGGCCAATTCTCGACGCGATGCTGAGGCTCAGCGCGCTGAGCAAGAAGTGCCCGAGGATGATGCCTTCGGCAGCAGCGGCCACGAGAACGGCTGCCCCCTCCGCCTGTCTCCCCTGAGCTGCGAGCAGCCACGCCTCGCACTCAGCGCGCTGCAGAATCACGTTTGCATCCCCAGCGTGCTCCGGTGAAATCTCCGCAAGAAGTTCGCGGGCGGTCTCAGATTCACCGAGTTGGGCCTCGGCGGTGGCATGAAGGGCAATCGCGGCGCCCAGCATTCCTGTGAAGTCACGCCATCTGAGTTGCTCGACCGCGAGCGTTGAAAGTTCTCGCGCCTGCTGCAGCTTTCCGTCATGAAGCCGGATAGTGGCCAACGCGTACGACCACATGCCGGCAGTGTCGGCGAAGCGGTCGATGCGGCGTCTCGCTACAAATTCCTTCGCCCGTTCAATCTCGGCCGACGCTACCAATGCCAAGAACTCGAAAAGGTCGAGACGCGAATTTGCGAACGGTTCGTCGAAGCGGAATGCCTCCGCAAGTGGGCGTGTCTGCGTGATCGCCTCCAACGCTTGCTCGTGGTTACCTGACATTGTCGCGATCATTGCGGCCGTGAGGCCTGCGTTGATCGCCCCAAGGCCGCCGCCAGCCGCCGAGGGTTCCTCGACAGCGTCCAAAGCCGTAGCGTCGCCGGTCATCAGCTGCCATTTTGCGAGTTCCGGCCGCAACACGGCCCGCGCGCGCTCATCAAGTTGCCCGATCTCTGCCTTCACCCGTTCTACGGCAGTTGTCGGTCGAGAAAGCCGGTACACAACGTGCTGACCCCAGCGCGCAAGAGCGCTGGCCCGCTGTTCATCATCGCGCGCGCACTCAATCGCCGACTCGAACGTTGCCGACGCTTGCTCACACTTGGCGAGCGCCGATAGTGCACTCGCCAAAACCAGCTCGGGCACGAAACGTCGCCCCCGCGCTTGTGCTCGCTCGGCAAGCGCCGCAGCCACCGCGTGGTCGCAGACGGCGTAGGCGTAGCTGGCCGCCCAATCTAGATCATCGTCACCAATATCTGCATCGGTCGAGGCCAGCAAAACGATAGCGGTGAAGCGAAAATGCTCATCGTCGAGCGGACGCAACCGGGCCGCAATTTCACGGATAATCTCAGCCCGTGTTGCCCTCGGCAGCTCAGCCAGGAGCGTCTCCGCGAACAGCGGATGTGCTAGCCGCACCAGCGAGGTCGGGCCGTCCCGCGTCTCATCCACTATTCCTTCGCTGCGCAGGTGAGCAAGAACATCCAGTTCAGTGGGGTGCAAAGCAACGCGTGGGATCGGCTGGGCAATTGCAATCATTCTGGCCAGTTCGCGCTCAATCTCGGTCAGTTGCTGCACCCGATCGCCGATCGTGGCCCGCACGTGCTTCGGCAGCGCTTCGACGGACACTTCCCAGCCGAAATCTCCGCGACGGATGCCGCCAGCCCGCGCTGCCGCCAGCACCAGTTCACGCAGCATCAGTGGGTTGCCTCGGCTCGCCTCAAAGAGCGTGCGAAGGCTCTCGGGCCGCAGGGTGCCGCCCAAATACTGTTGGAGGATCGACTGGCTATGTTCCAGACTCAGGCCGTCAAGGTCGATGACTTCGACCAAATTCTCGTGCAGCAGGCGAGCGATCGGTCCGGAGAGGTCATGTGAGTCTCGACCGGTCAGCACCGTCGTGACCCCGAAGACGCGCACCAATTGATACAGCACACTCGCTGATACCGAATCGAGCAGGGGCGCATCGTCAACGACGAGCACATATTTTTGGGGATCACCACCGATCACTCCGATGAGCTCTTGAACCCTCTCGCCAACACCTCCGAGATCGGACCTCCCAGAACTCGCCAAGACGGGGGCGAGCGCCCCCAGCGGCACTTCGACAAGCTCAGCTAACCCAATCACCGGGACGACTGTTCGACCGTCCGCCCGCAACGCCTGCGCAACATGGCTACCAAGAGTGGTCTTACCCACACCGCTCGGTCCGCGCACCATGACCGAGCGGGCCCGCGGACCGCCCAATAGCGACAACACCGCATCCCGCTCGGATTCGCGTGGGATTACAGGCCATCGGGCCATTGTGCTCTCACCTCAAAACTGTCGAAAGCGATTGTGCCGCCAAACCACTTGGACGGCGCCAGCGAGGGCATCCTGATATGCGGCATGCTGGATGTTGTTTCCTCACGATACGACAGCACCGTTCAGGAGAACCACCCCATGGTTTCAATTGCCCTACCTAACCAGCAAATGCACGACCGCCTCGCACCACAACTTCCCGACGTGGAGCTCATCGTGTGGAACGTTACTGATGGCGCTCCCCCGGCGCATCTCGATCTCGCCGTGCTCGGCTACCTCGGTGCTGGAGGCGGGATCGCCGCGTTCGCCGGAATGGATGTCGCCGCGCTCCAGTCACAGTCACTGGGGTATGACGGGATCGCCGACCTCTTACCCGCCGGGATTGCCTACTGCAATGCTGTCGGGGTGCACGAAGCGTCAACGGCGGAGCTCGCGGTCGGGATGATCATCTCTGAGCAACGAGGATTCCCGAACCATTTCGCCAACCAGCGCTCCGGCATTTGGGATCAACACGAGCAACCGGGTGTCGCTGGCAAGACAATTCTCATTGTCGGGGCAGGGGGTGTTGGCAACCAGATCTCGGACAAGCTTGCTCCCTTTGACGCAAACGTAGTTCGAGTCGCGCGCAGTGGTCGCAGCGACGAACGCGGAGCCGTGCAGTCGCTGCACGCTCTTTCGTCTCTTCTCGCAATGGCGGACGTCGTAGCAATTGCTGTTCCTCTCACCGACGACACGACGGGATTGGTCGATGCTGCGTTCCTCGACGCAATGAAACCTGGTGCCCTGCTGGTGAACGTATCTCGCGGCAAGATCGTCGACACCAACGCTCTCATCGCCGCAGCATCTGCGGGGCATGTTCGCGCCGCCCTCGACGTGACCGAACCGGAGCCGCTGCCCCGTGACCACCCCCTGTGGTCGACGCCGGGCGTCACGATCACCCCGCACATCGGCGGTGCCACGTCAGCAATGCACGCCAGAGTAGATGCCATCGTGCGCGAGCAGGCTCGTCGACTGCTCGCCGACGAGCCTCTCGCGAACGTGGTGATTGAGGCCTGACCACCGCTGAATCGAAGCTCTACTTCTCTCCGCTCGAGATTGAAAGTCCTCCTGACGATCGCTGAAGAATGAACATCAGGATCGCTGGCACTAGCGCCAACAACACGGCGCCGGCAAAGTTTTGACCAAACTCCGATGTGTGTTCAGCAAAGGTCTTCGCGAGCGCCACCGGGGCGACTTGCAGGGATTCGTCGCTAACAACCAGGAGTGGCCACAAGAAGGACGTCCATTGGGCAAGAAATATCAGGAGTGCACTGTTGGTGAGCGCAGCACCACTAATGGGAATGTAGATCGATCTCAAGACCCGAAACTCCGATGCCCCATCAAGCTTCGCTGCCTCACGGAAGGATTCGGGGACTGAGAGGAAGTGCTGCCGCAGGTTGAATACTGCCAATCCGTTGCCGATTCCGGGGAGGATGAGCGCGGTAAGGGTGTTCGAAAGATTCCATTCGCTGAACTGCTGCGAAAGTGGAATCGCGATCGCCTCAAACGGCACCATGAAGCCAATCACCACGAAGGCGAACACGACACCGCGACCACGGAAGTTGAGCACGGCGAGAGCGTAGGCCGCCATTGCACAGAGCGCGACGCCGAAGAGTACCGATGCAAGGCAGACAATCAAGGAGTTCAGTAGTGATGTTCCGAAGCCTGTTGACCAGAGTCCAACATAGTTGTCGAACGACACCGAAGAAGGGATAAGGATGTCCCAACTCAGCGGGTACAGCGAGTCAAAGATTTCGCTGCTTGGACGCAACGATCCGACAAAGATCCATAGCGCAGGAAGAATAAACGTTAGCCCCAGGATCGCCGCAAGGACGGTTACCTGAACCGAGTATTGAGAACGGAGCTTCCGCGGGCGCCCCGCCAACGCTGCTGGTTTCGGCTTCGTCAGAGTATTTACTGGGGTCATTTTGCGGCCTTCGGAATCTTTTCTTCTCGCAGCAGCCTGAATTGAAGGGCTACAAACGCGAGCATAATGAGCGTGAGAATTACCACTTCAGCTGCACCCAGATAACGGTTGCCGTACTCGTAGGTCGTTCTGTACGCGTCAAACATCAAGATCGTTGTGCTCCGTTCCGGCCCTCCGTTGGTGAGCATCTGAACGGGCACGAAGAGCACGAAGTTTGCGACCGTGTTGGCCACAAGAACGAACAATAACGGGCGCTTGAGTAGCGGCAGGGTAATTGAGAAGAATGTGCGGATTCGGCCGGCTCGGTCCAGCCGTGCGGCTTCGTAATACTCACCCGGAATTGATTCGATTCCCGAAATCAGGAAGATCATCCAATATCCGACGCCGATCCAGGAAGCGACAAGGATGATTGAGGCGAGAGCTTGATCAGGGGAAGTGAAGAACGGTTGAGCCTGTCCTCCGAAGAATTCGATGATCGCGTTTACGGGCCCTTCAGGCCGTAACGCGACTCCCCAGGCGATACTCGAACCAACAATCGGGATGGTGGCGGGGATGAAGACGAGAGTTCTCCACAGCCCCTTGAATCGCACCCTTTGAGTCATGACGACGGCGATCAGCAGTGCTATGGCAATCTGGCCCGGGTTGATGATGAGGTTAAAGACCAGCGTTCGAATGATCGTGTCTACGAACTGGGGGTTGCTGAACAAACTCACATAGTTCTCGAAGCCACCGAAAACTGGCTCCCGGACTCCGCCAGGAAACCCTACTTGCATGCTTGTTACGAAGGCCCCAACAGCAGGCGCAACACGCATGCTGAGGATGGCGACTATCGCCGGGGCGAGAAACGCCATCGCCCACAACACTTCGGTGCGCTGCCCAAAGCGGCGGCCGCCGCGCGCAGCACGAGGTGCTGCAGCGCGGCGACCTGAAGGCTCGCTGACGATGTCTTTCGCAGTATGTGAAGATACCGTGTCAGTCATTGAGCGTTCCTTCTACTTGTAAACCGACCAAACAGTTTCGAGCTCGCCCGAGGCAGCTTCGAGCGCCTCGCGCGCATCGGAACCGTTGCGGATGTCAGCAAATGCTCGACCAACGATTTCTTCAAACTCCACAAATCCCACGGTGGCGAGACGGCTTATGGCCGTGTTCGACGTTTCGTAGTCGATGATTCCAGCGGCAACCGCGCCCTCTGCCGAAGCGAAGACGGGTCGCTCGTAGTAGCCAGCTTTGCCCTCGACATTCGCGGGAAGTTCGGGGGTCGGGAAGTTGGCAGTGTAGCCTCCGCCGTTATCGATCGACATCCACTTCATGAATACCGAAGCTGCTTCCTTTTCCACGCTGAACGGATTGAGCGAGAGAGCCCAGGAACCGGTCGCGGTCACCGGTTCCCCAGCTTCAAAGTAAGGGTGAAGTGCTACGCCCCAGTTCACATCGGATTCCTCCAATGCGGGAAGCAGCCACGGACCCTGCACCAAGTAGGCAGTCTTCCCAGCTAGGAACTCGGCATCGTTCTGCTCCGGAGTCACGCCTCGAGGGGAGATCCCGGATTCGAACGTGTTGCCGTACCATTCCATAGATTCGACCCAACCATCGCTGGTGATATCTGCGGTCAGGTTGCCTTCGCCGATGCCGCCGGCGCTACCACCGAGAGACATCGGTAGAGCCTGCAGCTGGTAGTAGCGGTCTACTTGCCCGAAGACGAGTCCGTACGCCGAACCTGAATCGACTGCGGCTGCGGCATCCACTTGGATTTGTTCCCAGGTGATTCGGTCGGCTGGGTCGGCAGATGGGTAGTCAAGACCCGCTGCATCCAACGCGTCCTTGTTGAAATACAGCAGCTGGGTAGAGTTGGCAATCGGGACGCCCTGAAGTCGCCCTTCAGCCGAACTGCCAATGTAGGTAGCGCTATCCCAAATGTCCTTGTAGGCAGAAAACTGCTCGGTGATGTCTTCGGTATAACCACGTGCCGTCAGGGCAGCGATCCGGGGAGTATCAGCCCAGTAGACGTCCGGGTTTCCTTCTTTGCTCGAGATCCGCGCTTCAAGCACGGCGTTCATCTGGTCAAACGGAACGTACTCGTAGTTCACAGTGATGTCGGGGTGATCTTCAGCGAAGGCGTCAAGCACGACTTGGAGTCCCGACGTCGCTGGGTCTTGATGTCCGATTACGCTGATCTCGGCCACTGGATCGACGTCGGGAATCGACCATGAGTCGCTCTCCGCCGTCGCTTCGGCTGCCCCACATCCGGCCACGGTTAGCGCCAACGTGGCGCTGAGCGCTACCGCGGATAGGCGTTTGCTTCGTTGCATTGCTGCTCCTCTTTCTTGCTGCGTTTCTTTTTGGTGGTTAGCGAGAGCTCACACAGAGGCGAGCTGGTCAAGGAAGTACTGTACGAACCCGTCAGCATCGACTTCGGTGGCGATCTTGACGTTCGGACGAGGGGGGTTTTCGTTGGCTAGGAAATCTGCGACCACGACCCCCCTGGCAACGCTCGGCCCAGTGACGACCTGAACGTAGGCGTCTTTCCACGTCATAAGTTGCGGGTGAGAGACGGCGGCTACCGCCAACGGGTCATGCATCGCACAAGATTTGCCTGCAAAAGGATCACCAGGGTGCTGCTTGAGAAGGTGGTCGATCCAGGCGATCGTGTATTCGCCGGCAAACTGGGAAAATTCACTATCGCTGGAGGTCATCTCGGTCGCTTGCTCGCGCGTGAGCTGCACTTGCACGGTGACATCGAGCCCAACGAGCCGGATCGGTGCCCCGGATCGGACGACAGCATCCGCCGCCTCCGGATCCACGAAGAAATTGAACTCTCCTGGCTTTACTTCGGAGTTGGTGTGGCCGAGGAAGACCCCGCCCATGATGACGATCTCTTTGACTTTGCTCGGCAGGTCAGGATCGAGGTTGATGGCTGCCGCGATGTTGGTGAGGGGTCCGATCGCGACGATAGTGAGTTCGCCGGGTTCTGCGTCGATTCGACGAGCGATTTCTGCTGCGGCAAATCCTGGCTGCGGTTTCCGGTGACCGAAATCACGCTGAACGTAGTCGGGCGCGCCACGTCTCTTGTCGGGAAAGACGAGTGGCGCAGCCGCACCTTGGACCACCGGAATGTCGGGGTGGCCTAGTCGATGAAGCAGCTCCACGCTAAGAAATGAGCCACTCTCTACATCTGCGTTGCCGTTGACGGACGTGACGAGCTCGACCGAAATGGAGGGTTCCGCGAGCGCCAGGGCAAGAGCGAAGCCGTCATCGATGTCAGACCCGAGAACCCCCATGGCCATGTCGGTATCAAGAATGATTCTGGTGGGGGTATCGGTGGATGCGCTCATCTGAACTCCTTCGTTCAACTCATGTTCATGAACACTAAACACCAATTGAAACGATTTAGCAACTCAGTTGATTTGAGTTTTTGGGGCGTGATTTGCAGTGGTCTACGCAGTTGCTCTGTGCGCACAGCAGATACAGGTCGATGCGTTTACTAGAGGGATCTGCCGAGGCACGCTGCCACGAAACTGTCCGGATTTAGGTTCTGCTCGCGTCCCGTCGAGAACTCGGATCATTCTCTGCCTATCGCGAAACGCGGCCATGTCCAAAAGCGGTCGGCGTTCCAGAATCGCGTAGTGATTGGCACCAGCTGCCGACGGCGTCGCCTCGCTCGTCGACCCTAATCTGCCATCGTCGCTACTCCGATTGAGGTGCGCCTAGGCTCTATCCACAGCTGTAGCGGATGAAGAACCTCTCACGACAAGTTCTGGTTGAAACTCAACGTGACGCGGTGCTGCCTTAGGGTTGGCGGCTTCCTCTAGGAGGACCTCAAGCGCAGTATGCCCAATCATTTCTGCTGGTTGACGGATAGATGAGAGCGGCACAACAGCTGCCGACGCAAAATCAATGTCATCGTAACCAATTAGGGCGATGTCGTCGGGAACTCGAATTCCTGCTCCTTGCAGCAGGAGAGCCTGCAGCACCCCCATCGCAACTAAATCATTCGCTGCGAAAATCGCGTCAGGTGGTTCAGTTCGAGCAGCGATTTCCTGCCCGGCCTGCCGACCGGCGATAACGCTTAACGTATTGAGCACAAGCACTTCCAAGGTGACCCCAGCGTGCGCCCCTACAGCGGCCCGCGCCCCCTCCAGCCGATCTGCGACCTGACGCGTAGAGAGCGGCCCCCCGACGAATGCAATGCGAGAACGGCCTTCACTGATCAGATGCTCGACGGCCATGCGCCCACCTGCGACATCATCGACAGTAACCGAACTGATCGTTCGATCGGTGCTAGCTCGATCGACAAGAACCGCAGGAATTCCTCGCGCCCGAAGCTCTGAAAGACGCGGTGTGACGTCGCCAATCGGGGAAATCAAAATTCCGTATGATCGCTGCTGTTCGAAGAGCTCCAGGTGCGCGGACTCACGATCCGGATCGTCGTCGCTGTTGCCCAAAATAATCGAGAGACCATCTTTTCTCGCGCGATTCTCGGCTCCGCGAGCTACATCAGTAAAGAATGGGTTTCTGACGTCGAGAACGACGAAGCCTACCGTCTTGCTATGCCCTTCCCGCAGCTGGCGAGCCGCATCGTTACGCACAAAGCTGAGCGCCTCGATTGACCTGTGGACGCGCTCAACCGTTGCGGGTGCGACCTTTTCCGGGTGATTCATGACGTTGGAAACCGTGCCAATGGAGACCCCGGCGTGACGAGCCACATCTTTCATGCCGACCGCGCCCATTTGCAACCACCCTCTCGGTCCCCAGCGCTGCGCGTCTTGAATCGCTCTATGGCGACAAGTTCCGGCTACGCGCAGTCACGGAAATACAAAACAGTTGTTTTCAACAGGGTACAGTAAATCGATTTAATCGCGCGGCGCTCCCTTTCTCCGATTTGTGGTCGCGTGCGTCACCTCACGGGGCACCATGCAACATGGAGGACTGACGAACCACGAGTTCGGGCTGGAAGACTACTCGCCGCGGGGAGAGCCCCGGTGACGCTGCCTCGGCCAGCAGGATCTCGACCGCGGTTTGACCGATTTGCCCACTCGGTTGACGCATCGAGCTAAGCGCAACGGACGCTGAGCTAGCGAATCCAATATCGTCGTAGCCAATCAACGATGTTTGATTGGGTATGTTCATCGCCCCGTCAGCGTTAAGTGACTGCAGAATCCCCAAAGCGACTAAGTCATTTGCAGCGAAGATACCGTCCGGACGAGCACTAGGGGGCCGGCTCATCAACATCTCTCCAACTGCACGCCCCTCGAGAACGCTGAGCGCCTTAGTGGGGAAAACCTCAAGTTCTACGCCGGTTTCGGAAACGGCTCGGCGCGCGCCCTCAAGACGGTCTGCCACTTGCCGAATCCCCGTCGGACCTCCAACGAAGGCGATGCGAGTCCTGCCGATTTCAACAAGGTGCATCGCCGCCAAGTGCCCCCCAGCAACATCGTCCACGGAAACCGAACTCAACGAGGAGCCGCCGCCGCTACGGTCGACGAGCACTGCGGGGATTCCTCTAGATTTGAGTCGATCTAGCCTGCTCTCCACATCTCCGATTGGAGAGATAAGGACGCCGTGCACCCTCTGCTCCTCGAACAGTTCTAGGTAGATTGTCTCTCGTTCCTCGGCGTGGTCGCTGTTGCCCACCAGCACAACCAGATCAGCAAGCGCTGCTTGGCTCTCGGCCCCGCGAGCGACGTCCATGAAGAACGGGTTCATTCCGTCTAGGACGATCAACCCAATTGTCCGACTTCGCCCGGCCCGCAATTGACGCGCAGCATCATTGCGGATGAATCCGAGTTCTTCCACTGCCGCAAGAACACGCGCCACAGTTGCCGGCGCCACCTTTGCTGGCCTATTCAGCACATTGGAGACAGTACCTACCGAGACCCCTGCTCGCCTCGCAACGTCCTTCACGCTAGCTGGCATTCAACACCCCGAGGCGCACAAGCCAATGCTCAAAGTCGATTTGATGCACCGAGCCAACCCTTATCCCTTGACAGCACCGCTCGTCATCCCGGCGACAATCTGACGGCTGAAGAAGATGAACGCAATCAGCGGCGGAATGGTGATCAGCAATATGTCCATAAAGAGCAAGTTATAGGAGGTCTCATAGTCGCTCTGGAAATTGAACAACGTTAGCTGGACCGTGGCGTTCTCGTCTCCAGGCAGGAAGTACAGCGGGTACGTGAAATTGTTGAACACAGCAACACACTGCACGATTATGACTGTGACAAGGATGGGCCGAAGCAGCGGAAGAATTACCGAGAAGAACAAGCGTATCGGCCCTGCCCCGTCGATGATCGCAGCCTCATCCAACTCGCGCGGAACTGACGCCATGAAGGCTCTGATGAGCAGGATCGTGAACGATAGCCCGAAGGTCGCTTCGACTAAAATTAGTCCGGGGAGAGTCTTGAAGATCCCGAGCGCGTTCATGACCCAGATTGTCGGCACCACGGCAGGCGGGATTATGAGCCCAGCAAGTACAAGAAAATTCGCCAGGCCGTTGATGCGAGATTTCCTTCGCTGCAAGACGAAGCCGACCATCGCCCCAAGAATCACCATGATCGCGACGCTGCCAACGGTGAGTATGGTGCTATTGGCAAAAGCACGCACCAAGATGAAATCACGCGCCGAGAAAACCGCAACGAGGTTCTCCCAGAAATGGATCGTAGTCGGCAGAGAGAACTGCAACAACGATGCTTCTTGCCTGTCCTTAATCGCGGTCAGCACGATGAAGATGAACGGCACAACAAAAATCACGCCGGCGAACAATATGGCGAGCGCGCTAACTATGTAGCTACTACGTTTGCGTCTCATTAGGATTCCTCTTTCCGGTTAAGGAAGATCGAGATTGGAACAATGACCGCAGTTACAATCAGGAACAGCACCACATTGCCCGCTGTCGATAGGCCGTAAAAGCCCGCGGCATATTGCTTGTAGATGACCGACGCGAGGACGTCTGAGCTGAATCCCGGCCCTCCGCCGGTCATCGTCCAAATGAGCTCGAACGACTTAAGTCCACCGATGAGCGCCAGAGTAATCACCGTGACCGTCGCAGGGCGAACAAGCGGCAGCGTGACGTTCTTGAATACCGAAAAAGCCCCGGCTCCGTCGACCTTAGCCGCCTCGATGTACTCGCCAGGGATCGAGACGATTCCCGCGATGAAGATCACCATGGCGAGCCCTACCCCTTTCCACACGTCGACCGCGGCAACGGAGAGCAGGGCGAGGGCTGGGTCGCTGAGCCAGAACGGCCCAGGAATTCCCAGCAGCTCCAACAGTCCGTTCACTGGACCCTTCGTTGGGTTGAGCAGGGCCGTGAAGGTGAAGCCCACTCCAATGGTGCTCACTAGAACGGGGAAGAAGATAATCGACCGCAGCAGCGCAGTGCCCAGCAGCTTCGAGGTGAGGAGCATTGCAAGCGCTAGGCCGAATACGACCTTTAGCGAACTGGTGACTGTTGCGTAAATGAAGGTATGGCTCAAGCTCTGCAGCAGTGCAGGTTCATTGAAGAACTGGACGAAGTTGTCGAAGCCTATGAACGTCGCATCGAAGAGAGTCCACCTCGTCATACTGAAGAAAAACGAAGCAACCGTCGGAACGATAAAGAGCACGAGGAAAAGCAACGCTGCCGGCAAATAGAACCAATAGCTGTAAGGGCTCTTTGATCTTGAGCGGCGAGATCTTCTTGAGCCCGAAGCCGCGCTTGCCGCCTGCAGTGAACTTGACATGATGGTTCCAGCACTTCCTTTAGCAATAACGGTGGGCTCGGCCTTGCCGACCGAGCCCACCCACGATCATCCGGGCAGGAAAGTGCTTACCAGCCGGGAAGGTTTAGCTGGAGCGCCTGCTTCTTGACGTCGTCGTCATACTGCGCGGCGCCTTCCTCTGGGGTAATAATCCCTGAGCCGACCGCGACGAGAATATTCGCCAAGTTCGGGCCCTTCACTGGACTGAGGAACTCGAGAGCCAAGCTCGATGCGCCCGGCGTATCGAGGTAGGTCTGAATGTCCGCGACGGCGGGGAGCACGTCACTGGGCAATCCACAACCGTCTACGACGTACGGTCCAACTGGTGCTACCGCGAGCGTCATTGCGTCACACCCTGCGGGGCTAGCAACGAAAGCAAGGAAGTCGCGAACTTCGTCAGGGTGTTCAGTGGATTTCGCCCCGAAGGCGGCGAATGGCATCCACGTGGTCATTCCGTTGTCGGCAGCATTACTTCCTGGAATTGGGAAGAACCCGATCTCATCGGCCTGATCAGGGTAGTTCGCAACGATGGAAGCCAGTGAACCGGTCAAGATCGCATAGTGCGCTCCCTCCCCGGAGGTGAGCATCAGCAAGGCATCGTCAAGCGTGGCGGAACTGTAGTCCTCATTAATGATTCCCGCTTCGCGCACCTCAGCTAGGTGCTCGAAACCTGCACGTGCAACTTTGTCCGTAGCGTATTTTGCTTCATTCTCCGTGTATTCGGTAGCCCAATCTGGGTTCGAAGCGAGCACATTGTGGAAGTCGCCCAATACTAGAAGCTGCGATGTGAACAGCGTGCCGAAGCTTTCGATCAACCCGACTTTTCCTGCAGCTTTCACAGCGAGGCTGTTGTCCATGAACTCGTCCCAAGTCCGCGGGATTTCTAGCCCGAGTTCTTCATAGACGGTGGTGTTGTAGAGAAATCCACCGGCCTGAGCGCTCGAGAGCGGAACTCCGTAGGCTGCTCCGTCGACCAAGACTGAGTCAATGAAGTTCTCACCGAAGCTGTCCATGTAGGACTCCTCCGAGAGATCCAGCATTGTCTGCGCGGGGTTAAGCGTCTGAAGCAAGGAGCCCGTGTTGAAGAGGAAGATATCACTCATGTCGTCGGTAACGAGCCGAGTCTTTACAACATTCACCCCGTCAGGACCGCTCGGACGCGTCTCCACCTCGATCGTTACGTCGGGATTCTGCGCCGTGTAGGCCTCTGCCAATGTCTCCGCGGTCTTCACATCAGTCTCGCTATTCGAGACGAGGAAGGACAAAGTGACTTCCCCTTCTGCAGCATTGCTCGATGAAGATGTACCGCATGCCGAAACCGCGAGCACCCCAGCGAGACTAATACTGAGCGCGACAAACGGAATCCGCTTTCGATTCTTTAGCGTCATTCCTAACCTCCTTGTTAGACTTCCAAACCATTTTATCGTTTCATAAATTGAAACGATATAATGTGTATATTATGGTTCGCCGGCGTGCCTGTCAACTAGCCAGCTAATCGCCGATGCCGCCCGGTCAACGCTGCGCCAACGGCAGCAACTGACGTCGGATCCAAGCGTTGTCTACCTGCCGGTCACCCTCGCGAATGAGAGTTTCATAGAGAATCTGCCGAAGGCCCCGGATCGTTTCAACATTCTCTGGCTGATCAATGGCATTGACGAGCTCATCCGGGTCCGCGAGGAGATCATAGAATTCGTCGACGTCTGTCGCATTGAATATGTACTTCGCTGTTTCAGTCCTTATGGACCGCTGAGTATAGAGACCAAACTGTTGGCCGTTGTACGTCGAAACCACGTTGTCTCGCCAGTCCGGCGACTCCTCGACGCGCTGACCAACTAGCAGCGGCATGAGGTCTCGCCCGACAAGCCCTGGCAGCTCCCCGAGCCCCATTGTATTTGCGATGGTGGGCACGAGGTCGAGAACGTTATAGACCATCTCTTTTCGAGACTGCGGTGAGATAACGCCGGGCCAGGCGAGAATCAAAGGAACGTGGATAACATCGTCGTAGAGAACATAGTGCTTGTCCATCATGCGGTGTGAACCACACATGTCACCATGATCGGTCGTGAATATGATCAGCGTATTTGCTGCTTGACCAGACTCCTCGACCGCATCAAACACGCGGCCTAACGCATGATCAACCTGCTCGATTATTCCAAAGTAGCGAGCAACAACTACGGCCCATTGTTCCCAGCTCCAATCCGTGATCCCCCAGCTTTCTAACTGCTGGCGCTGGATGTAGGGCTTGCCCTCAAACGTCTCACCGAAGCTTGCCCACGGGGCGATCTGCTCAGGGTCGTACCGTTTGGCAAATTCTTCAACTGGCCTGCACGGAAGGTGGGGCTGCACGAGATCTAACCGCACGTGCCACGGCTGCTCCGACTCTGAGTATTCCTGAATCTTGGTCCTGACGTTGTTCGCGAACCAATGCGTCTCAGAATCCTCGAGCGCGACGGGGTCAACACCCGCCTCCCAGCCACCATCGTCAACAAGGTCAGGATACGCACGGTTTCGGAACTCAACGTACTCTTCTTGACCTACATAGTGGTCGTACCCGAAGTCCACAGGATCGGAATCCGGGCTAACATGCCACTTTCCAAAGTAGCTCGATTTATACCCATTGCGCTTAAGCGCACTCGTCCACGTCGGCATGTCTGGCGACAGTGTGGATATAGGGAGAGCGATGTCGTAATTCCAGTGTGCGCCAAATGCCTCGGGGCGCTGGCCATTAAGCATCGACTGTCGGGATGGGCAGCACGTTGGAAGATGGTTGAAGGCATTCTCGAAATGCGCACCGCTGGAAGCAATCCGGTCGATGTTCGGCGTCTTCACCGCATCGCCGCTCGTAAAGCCGAGGCTGTCGTACCGCAATTGATCGAGCACGATCATCACCACGTTGGGTTGCACCGAGTTATTTGTATTCATCTGACAAGCGCCCGATCTCTCATGACATTAAAACGCAAATTGGTTGAATGGATTCAAGAGTCATCTAAGTTCAACGCCACGGTCTCGTCAACTTTCTCTTGCCGAACCCTCTTTCTTGTACCGGATTTTCGGGCCTACAAAGTTGACATCAGCGAGCTCGGCTTGCATGATGTGAAGGACTATAGATTTGAACGTTTCATTTTATTCGATGGGGAATGGTGAGGGCCGTGAGTTATGCAATGTGGCCCAACGCAGCCGAAACCAGCGCTCTCCCGCTCGTTTGCCTTCCGCCCTGTCAACTTGAACAGGACTCCGATAGCCGGCATCCTCAGGCCACCTCAGCATGCGCGTATCGCCCTCGCGATCAATTCTCGCCTCTGCCTCTCCCGATGAGCAGAGGCGAACGCTCTTCCTCAAAAACTTCCGACCACTACCCAACGCATCAAGGAGGACCGCGATGGCCTTAGACACTGAAGTCACAGAGCTGCAGATCGGTGAGAACTCTGGAGGTAGGTTCGTATCCAGTCCAACACCACTCTTGACATGGGCCGTCTCGACACAATCGCCTGCATGGATTCAAACCCGTGTTGAGCTCAAGCTTGACGATGATTTGATTGTCGCGCTCGATGGCCGAGAGTCTGCGCGTGTTGAATGGCCATTCGCGCCCATCCGTCCCAGAGCAACACATTCACTGTCAGTCCGGGTGACGGGTAATGACGGAAAGCAATCCGCATGGAGTGAATCGCGAGAGTTCGTTGCAGGCTTTCTGCCAGACAACGGCTGGGAGGCACAGTTCATCAGCCTCAGCGATCCTCCGACACGGGCGTGCCCCGCATTGTTCAGGCGCGAATTCACCGTTCGCAATGGCCTCAAGAGTGCGATTCTCTATTCGACCGCACACGGTACTTATCAAATAGAAATCAATGGTGCGCAAATTGATGATGAGGTTTTGAAACCAGGGTGGACCTCCTATCAGTATCGACTCACGCACGACACAAAGGACGTCACTCCCTTTCTGCAGAGTGGCACAAACGCCATGGGCATCGATCTCAGCGGAGGCTGGTACACCGAACGGTTCGGGTTCACCGACGCCGCAGAATCGTTTTACGGTGACCAGCCAGCGGCAGCCGTCCAGCTCGAGCTCACCTACCTAGATGGGAGCGTGGACGTCATCGTCTCCGATGACACCTGGTCAGCCTCATCGGGCCCTAGGACTTTCAGCAGCCTCTACGACGGTGAACACTACGACGCGAGGCAACAACGAGACGGCTGGTCGCTGCCCGCGTTCGATGCCGGCGACTGGAGTACGGCGCACATCGCCCCGGCCGGAGTAGTGCCGGACGCGCGGTTGTCTCCGCCGGTACGCCGCGTCGCGTCGCGAGCGGTGGAGAACGTTTTACACTCACCAACTGGCGAGCTGATCCTCGACTTCGGACAGAACTTGGTTGGCTGGCTGAAACTCAACCTGAATGTGCCGTCCGGGCACACAATTCGACTGCGTCACGCAGAGGTGTTGGAGAACGGTGAACTTGGTCTTCGGCCACTGAGACGTGCGCTAGCCACCGACCTCTATACGGGGCGGGGCGAGGAACAAGAATGGGAGCCATCCTCCACATTCCATGGCTTCAGATATGCGTCCATCGAAAATTGGCCAGGGGAGTTCGACCCGGACTGCGTCAAAGCGATTGTTGTGCACAGCGACATGGAACGCCTTGGTTCGTTCGATAGCTCTCACGAACTCGTTAATCGGCTCCATGAAAACGTCGTATGGGGAATGCGCGGCAACTTCCTCTCCGTGCCGTCTGACTGCCCCCAGCGAGATGAGCGCTTGGGATGGACGGGAGACATCCAAGTATTCGCGCCAACCGCCAGCTTCCTCTTTGATTGCTCCGGTTTTCTAACATCGTGGCTTAGGGACCTATATGAGGAACAGAAAGGCCTCCACGGTGTGGTGCCATTCGTTGTCCCCGACGTCTTGTCACGCTTGAGAGAGCCTGCAGCCGCCTGGGGCGACGCTGCTGTCGTGGTCCCGTGGGTGCTTTTCGAACGTTACGGAAGCCCCCGGATCCTCGCAGAACAGTATTCGAGTATGCGCAGCTGGGTGGACACGATACTCGACATCGCCGGTCCTCGCCGGTTGTGGGAAGGGCAATTCCAGTTCGGGGATTGGCTCGATCCGCAAGCTCCACCAGAGCGTGCGGACCTAGCCCGTGCCGATCCCGATCTGGTGGCCAGCGCCTACCTATATCGGTCGCTGCATTTGGTGTCTCAGTCGGCGCGAGTACTCGGCCATACTGCAGACTCAATCCACTACGGCACCCTGGCCGATGAAGTCCGTGAAGCATTCCGCAATGAATACATCACACCGGCAGGCCGGTTGATGTCGGATGCTCAGACCGCCTACTGCTTGGCAATCATGTTCGGGCTGTGTGAAGCGGGCGAACTGAGCACAATGGGCGCGAGACTCGCAGAACTTGTTCGGTCAAACGGTTACCGGATCGGAACCGGGTTCGTCGGCACACCGCTGATCGCGGATGCGCTCACACTCACCGGCAACCTCGAGGTTGCACGCCGACTCCTGCTCCAAGACGAATGCCCGTCATGGCTTTATCCCGTCACGATGGGTGCGACGACCGTCTGGGAACGCTGGGACAGCATGCTGGAAGACGGGTCGATCAATCCCGGAACGATGACCTCTTTCAACCACTATGCGTTGGGCGCTATCGCCGATTGGCTGCATCGCACCGTAGCTGGTTTAGGACCAGGAGCCCCCGGATACAGCGTGATCGAGATCAGCCCTCACCCTATTCAAGGTTTGGACAGGGCTTCAGCCGTGCACAAGACCCCCTATGGCAGAGCGGAAAGCCACTGGCGAAACTCCGACGACGGGACTGTCGAGATCGAGGCTGTCATCCCACCAAACACAACAGCACTCGTCACGCTTCCGGGCAGCGACTCTGCATTTGAGGTTGGCTCTGGACGCCACTTCTGGAATGTGCAATTGAACAGCCCTAGGGCATCCGTCGGGCCCATCGCAGCAACAACCGACCTCGCGACAATAATCGATGACCCCGCGGCATACGACGCGATCAACGAGGCTCTCGAGCACGCGGATCCTTTCGCTGCCGAGAGCTTCCGCAAGAACACGGTCTGGGGCGAAGGCCGGAAGCTAACCGAGCGTCTATTTACGATGAGCGATCCTGCGGTCGACGCGGTGATGGAAGCAATCGATCTCCTCAACTCCGAAAGAGGGGGGCGAGAATGACGCGGGTCTGTTTTCAACTTCAGGTTCTACCGTCGCTTATCAACGAATATCGCGCGGCCCACGAGGCTGTCTGGCCAGAGATGTTGCAAGCGATCCTCGACTCGGGGCGAAGAAACTATTCGCTCTTCTTGGGCGACGACGGTTTGCTTATTGGCTACTACGAGACTGACTCAGTGGAAGCGTCCCAGGAAGCACTGCGGCAAGATCCGCGAACTGCGCTCTGGGAATCTACGATGTCACGCTTCTTTGCCGAGGATCATTCGCGTCCCGATCAAGCAGCAAAGGCACTCACCGAGATCTTCAACCTAAATCAGCAGATAACAAAGGACCAGCAGTGACCAGCTTCAGCTCAATTGCAGCCCGCCTCGAAGAGCAGGCCATCGAACTTCCTTCGTGGGCCTTCGGCAACTCCGGCACTCGATTCAAGGTTTTCGGCACCCCCGGCACTCCTCGCACCCCCGAGGAGAAGATCGCGGATGCCGCCCAAGTCCACCAATACACGGCGCTGTCGCCGACCGTTGCACTTCATATCCCGTGGGACAAGGTCGAGGACTACAGCGCACTGCGCAGCTTCGCCCAGGACCACGGCGTCGACCTCGGAACGGTGAACTCGAACACGTTCCAAGACGATGACTACAAGTTCGGTTCGCTCACGCACGTCGACCCGACCATTCGCCAGAAGGCGATCGACCACCACTTCGAGTGCATCGACATCATGGGGCAGACCGGCTCGCGTGACCTCAAGATTTGGCTCGCCGATGGTTCCAACTACCCGGGCCAGGCTGACATCCGTGGCCGCCAGGATCGTCTCGCCGACTCGCTTCAGAAGATCTACGATCGCCTGAGTGGCGAGCAGCGCATTGTACTCGAGTACAAATTCTTCGAGCCCGCGTTCTACCACACGGATGTTCCCGACTGGGGAACCAGCTACGCCCAGGTCGCGGCCCTCGGCGAGCGCGCCCTCGTCTGTCTCGACACCGGCCACCACGCGCCAGGCACCAACATCGAGTTCATCGTGATGCAGCTGCTGCGCCTCGGAAAGCTGGGTTCGTTCGACTTCAACTCACGCTTCTACGCCGACGATGACCTCATCGTGGGCGCTGCAGACCCCTTCCAGTTGTTCCGCATCCTCTACGAGGTTGTGCGCGGCGGCGGCTACGGGGCCAACAGCGGTGTGGCCTTCATGCTCGACCAGTGCCACAACGTCGAAGACAAGATCCCCGGCCAGATGCGCTCAGTACTCAACGTGCAGGAGATGACAGCACGTGCGCTGCTCGTCGACTCCGAAGCTCTCACCGCAGCTCAGGAAGCTGGCGACGTTCTCGGCGCCAACGCCGTGCTGATGGATGCCTTCTACACCGACGTGCGTGCAGACCTTGCCGCCTGGCGTGAGTCGCGCGGCCTTCCTGCTGACCCAATGGCGGCGTACGCGGCATCCGGTTACCAGCAGAAAATCGCTAAAGACCGCGTCGGCGGCGTTCAGGCCGGCTGGGGCGCTTAGTCACTTCAACGCCGTGTTCCTTCAGCACGTGCCGAGTGGGCCCTCACGCGCAGCCGTATCCGCGCAGATGAGGGCCCCGCTCGGCGCCATTGTGTGAGGTTTCATGGGATGTAACATGAAGTCTCACCACGACCGCGAGGAGCATGATGGCGACGATCGGCACTCTGGGCGCACAGCAACGCAGATCGATACTGCAGGATCGCCTCAATCGCGACGGTGCGATCCGGCTCGACGACATCGCCGAGGAGCTCGCAGTTTCCGCTATGACGGTGCGGCGCGACCTCGATGAGATGGAAGCCGAAGGGCTCTTGCGGCGCGTGCGAGGTGGTGCGATCTCGATCGCTGGCCCGAGGCCATTCGATGAACGACGTGCCGTGCGTGCTCGAGCCAAGCAAGCCATCGCGACGAAGGCGCTGGCCCTGATTCCCCGATCCGGAGCGATTGCGCTCGACGCCTCCACAACGACCGGCACCATCGCGACCACTCTCGGCCAACGCGACGGGCTCTCCGTCGTTACGAATTCTTTCGAGAACTTCATCTGTCTGCGCTCGATTCCCGGCGTCACCGGGGTGCTCACCGGTGGCGAGTCTGAGCCCAAAACCGAGAGTCTGGTTGGACTGCTCGCCTGCCAGGCTGCGGCGTCCATGTTGTATTCGCGCTTCTTCTCCTCGGCAAGCGCGGTTGATTCCACGCTCGGAAGTTCCGAGGTTTCGCTCGATGAGAGCCAAGTGAAGCAAGCATTTGCCAGCACGGCTCGGGAAACAATTCTCTGCGTCGATTCGTCGAAGCTCGACGATCGCTCCATCGCGGTAAGTTTCGCGCTGCGCGACGTAAGTTTGCTCATCACGGAACTCGACCCGCGGGATTCTCGACTCGATGCCTATCGCGAACATGTCGAACTCCTCTGACCTACCACCCCCTTGCGCGAGGTGGTAATTTGTTGTTAGATTTCACAAATACTTACAAACTCCACGATTCGGGATACCTTCATGACGAACCCCACTGCCGCAGACCTCATCGCTCGCTCGAACCGCCTCGGTTCCGACCCGCGCGTCACCAACTACGCGGGCGGTAACACGTCGGCGAAAGGCACCGAGACCGACCCGGTCACGGGAGAGCCCATTGAGCTCATGTGGGTGAAGGGCTCCGGTGGAGACCTCGGCACGCTCAACGAATCCGGTCTCGCGGTGCTGCGCCTCGACCGACTGCGCGCGATGACCAATGTCTACCCCGGCCTCGACCGCGAAGATGAAATGGTCGCCGCGTTCGACTTCACGCTGCACGGTAAAGGTGGCGCTGCGCCATCCATCGACACGGCGATGCACGGACTCGTGGACGCCGCTCACGTCGACCACTTGCACCCAGACTCGGGAATCGCCATTGCCACGGCAAAGGACGGCAAAAAGCTCACCAAGAAGGTCTTCGGCGACAAGGTCGTGTGGGTTGACTGGCGTCGCCCCGGCTTCCAGCTCGGACTCGACATCGCCGCGATCAAAGAAAAGAACCCGAAGGCGATCGGCTGCATCCTCGGCGGCCACGGCATCACCGCCTGGGGCGACACAAGCGACGACGCCGAAGCCAACAGCCTCTGGATCATCAAGACCGCCGAAGAATACATCGCAGCAAAGGGCAAGAAGGCCCCCTTCGGTCGCGCCGTCGCCAAGAACGCAGCGCTGCCCGAAGACGAGCGTCGAACCAAGGCCGCAGCCCTCGCCGCGACCATTCGTGGCATCGCCAGCCACGACCGCCCCATGGTTGGCCACTTCACGGATGCCGACGTGGTGCTCGACTTCCTCGCCTCTGCCAACGCCCCGAAGCTGGCAGCACTCGGCACGAGCTGCCCCGACCACTTCCTGCGCACCAAGGTCAAGCCGTTGCTGCTCGACCTTCCAGCGAATGCGTCCGTTGAGAAGAGCATCGAACGCCTGAAGGAACTTCACGAGGAGTACCGCAAGGACTACACCGCGTACTACGACAAGCACGCCACCGCGGACTCCCCCGCAATTCGCGGCGCCGACCCGCTCATCGTTCTGGTGCCCGGTGTCGGAATGTTCAGCTACGGCGCCAACAAGCAGACCGCACGCGTCGCCGGCGAGTTCTACATCAACGCCATCAACGTGATGCGCGGCGCCGAAGCACTCTCCACCTACGCCCCCATTAGCGATGCCGAGAAGTTCAACATCGAGTACTGGGCACTCGAAGAAGCCAAGCTTCAGCGGATGCCCAAGCCCAAGTCCCACGCTACGCGCGTCGCCCTCGTGACTGGTGCAGCATCGGGAATCGGTAAGGCCATCGCTACGCGGCTCGCCGCCGATGGAGCCTGCGTAATTATCGCCGACCTCGACCTTGAGAAGGCTCAGGCGGCCGCCGCCGAACTCGGCAACACCGATGTCGCGATCGGGCTGCAGGTCAACGTGACCGACGCCGAAGCCATCGAGCGCATGGTGCAGGATGCCGTACTGGCCTTCGGTGGCATCGACATCGTCGTGAACAACGCGGGAGTTTCGCTTTCAAAGCCGCTGTTGGAGACCACCGAAAAGGACTGGGACTTCCAGCACGACATCATGGCCAAGGGTTCGTTCCTCGTCTCCAAGGCGACCGCTCCGGTGCTCATCGAGCAGGCGATGGGCGGCGACGTCATCTACATTTCGTCGAAGAACTCGGTCTTCGCAGGCCCGAACAACATTGCGTACTCGGCGACGAAAGCCGATCAGGCCCACCAGGTGCGTCTACTTGCGGTCGAGCTCGGCGAGCATGGCGTGAAGGTCAACGGCATCAACCCCGACGGTGTTGTGCGTGGCTCGGGAATCTTTGCCGCCGGCTGGGGCGCCAACCGCGCCAAGACCTACGGTGTTGAAGAAGAGGACCTCGGAAAGTTCTACGCACAGCGCACAATCCTCAAGCGTGAGGTTCTGCCGGAGAACGTCGCCAACGCGGTTTCGGTGCTCACCGGCCCCGACCTCAGCCACACCACGGGCCTTCACATTCCCGTCGACGCAGGTGTTGCGGCGGCGTTCCTGCGATGACCGCTGGAGTCGTCGCCGCCGTAGACCTCGGTGCCACCAGTGGCCGGGTCATGCTCGGCCATGTCGGCCACAACGAACTGAGTGTGCGCCCGGTGGCGCGCTTCCCCAACGGCCCAGTACGCCGTGAAGATGGTTTGCACTGGGACATTGATGCGCTCTATTCGAGTGTGCTTTCCGGGTTGGCGGCTGCTGTTCGCGAAGAGCCACAACTGGCGAGCATCGGCGTGGACTCGTGGGCGGTCGACTACGCGTTGATCGCGGGCGGGCAGATGGTCGCTTCCCCGTTCCACTACCGCGACGACCGCACGGCCGCCGGTGTGGAATCCGTGCATGCGATTACTGATCACGCCGAGCTTTATGCGTCGAACGGTCTGCAGTTTCTCCCTTTTAATACGCTCTACCAGTTCGCTGCCGAACGGAACCTTGCCGACGCGGATGGGTTCTTGCTCGTACCCGACCTCATCAACTACTGGTTGACGGGTCGGCAGGTTGCCGAGCAAACCAACGCCTCGACAACGGGATTGCTCAATCTGACGACCGGCCAGTGGGATGACGCGCTGATCGAGAAGCTCGGATTCTCTCGCAGCCTCTTTCCCGATCTGGTCGCTCCCGGCACGACGCTGGGACCGGTGCGCGACGAGCTCGGAATCCGAGCCGACGTAGTCGCCGTTGGGTCCCATGACACCGCATCCGCTGTCGTCGCGGTTCCCGCAACGAGCGATGACTTCGCCTACATTTCCTGTGGCACCTGGGGGCTCGTCGGCGTTGAGCTGAACTCCCCCGTGCTTACCGAAGCGAGCCGTGCGGCGAATTTCACCAACGAGGGCGGCGTCGACGGACGGGTGCGCTACCTGCACAACGTCATGGGCTTGTGGCTGTTGAGCGAGTGCGTGCGCGAATGGCAGAAGGACGACGCCAGCGTCGAGCTTCTCGACCTGTTGGCTGCGGCATCCGCTCTCACGACAACGGTGCCCATCTTCGACGCCAACGACCCCAGCTTCCTCGCCCCCGATGGCATGCCCGAGCGCATCGCCGCGTGGTGCACCGAGCACGATGTGCCTGCCCCGCAGTCACGCGTGGAGTTTGTTCGCAGCATCATCGAAAGCCTCAGCGTTGCTTTCGTGGATGCGGTGCGCACTGCCTCAGAGCTCTCTGGCAAGTCGGTGTCGGTCATCCATATCGTTGGCGGTGGTTCGCAGAACGAGTTGCTCTGCCAGTTGGTGGCGGACCGCAGCGGGATGCCGGTACTCGCCGGGCCCGTTGAAGCGACGGCTATTGGAAACGTGCTGATTCAGGCACGCGCTCAGGGCTTTGTGGAGGGCTCGTTGGAGAACCTGCGCGGCCTGGTGGCTGCCGCGTTCTCGCCCAAGCGTTATCTTCCGCGGCCGCGGTAGCTCGGCGCCCTCATGAACCGTGAGAGCGCTGACCACCAATTAGCTCGGTGGTCGGCGCTCCGTGGAGTACCCCGCAGCGACTGCGGGCGCGGGAATCTGCCGTAGCCCAGCGAGCTGTTCTAGCCCTCGTCGAGCATCGGGTACGTGAGCCCGATTTGGCGACGGGCCTCGTCGAGCGTGCGCATGATCTGAACGCTTTCGGCCGGCGAGAGAATCTCGTTGGCCGTCTCGCCCGCGGCCACCAGCCGTTCGAGTTCGGCGGCTTGAAACTGCATCCCGCGCCCCGTGACTGTGCCATCGAACTCTTCAACTACGTTGCCTTTGCCGTCGAAGCGCGTGTACGTGGTCGGCATGTACCAGACCTCATCAATTTCGATGCGGCCTTCGCTGCCGACGATTACGGCTCGGTTGGGACCCGCGAGGTCGAGGGTGGTCTGGAGCACCGCTTGAGCATCCTCGCCGTAGCTGAGGATCATCGACGTCTGGCGGTCGACGTTGGTGGCAGCTGTGGTAGCCACGGCCACAATGCTCGTGGGCGCTCCGAGAATGTCGTAGGTGAACGACACCGGGTAGATACCAAGGTCGAGTAGTGCGCCGCCACCCAGCAGCGGGTTGTTGAGACGGTGCAACGGATCCATCGAGACGTTCTGGTTGTGATCCGCAATCACGCTGCGGATGGTGCCAAGCGCGCCACTCTTCACGAGTTCACGAATGCGCACCATGTGAGGCAGGTAGCGCGTCCACATAGCTTCGAGCACGACGAGGTTCAATTCGGATGCTCGAGCAACTACGGTTTCGGCTTCTGCCGCGTTCATCGTGAAAACCTTCTCGACGAGAACGTGTTTGCCAGCGTCAAGCGCGAGGAGGGCGTGTTCTTTGTGGAAAGGGTGGGGAGTCGCGACATAGATTGCGTCGACGTTGGGATCGGCGACGAGGTCTTCGTAGCTGCCGTGAGCGGTCGGGATGCCGTGCTTCTCGGCAAACCTTGTCGCCGACTCCGCCGTGCGTGATCCGACCGCGGTGACTGTGTGGCCGTGCTCAACGAGGTCGCTCGTCTGCAAACCCGCGATCACGCCGGTCCCTAAGATTCCCCATGCCAAATGATCGGTCATTCCATCTCCTTCGATGACTAGACAACGTGTCTCCTCAATAACCTAACAGGGAGCCGTTTCACTTTGTAAGACACTCTGATAAATTGTTTTACAATCTGAACCAGCTTAGGAGGGCTGCGAAGTGATCGAGATTGCCGCTGTGCTCCCAGAGACGGTTGCCCAGAAACTGCGTGCAGACATCATCGCGCAGAAGGATGCGCCCGGTTCATCACTTACCGAATCGGCGGTCGCGCTCCGATTCGGCGTAGCACGCCCCACCGCGCGCATCGCCATCGACAAGCTCGTCGCCGACGGGCTCTTGCGTCGCGAAGTTCACCGCGCGGCGCGCGTTCCGGAGCTCAGCTACGACGACGTTCTCGACCTGTTCAGCACCCGCGCGGTCGTCGAAGCCGCCGCGATGGGGTCTCTTGCCGCAGCGGGCGCGATTCCCGCGGAAGCTCTCGCAGCGCACCGCGCACTCAGCACCACTGACGACTTCGCGCACGACGACATCCAGTTCCACCGTGCGCTCGTCGCCGGTCAACCCAGCTCTCGCCTCACCCGCCTGCACGAACTGCTCATGGGTGAAGTGGAGTTGTGCATCGGGCAGGTTCAGTCCGCCCACCTCATTACCGCCCACGAGGTGGCCAACCAACATCAAGGCATCCTCGATGCCATTACCTCCGGGGATGCCGCTGCCGCGGAGCGCCTGACCCGCGACCACATCACGGGGGCGCGCGATCGCCTCCTCTCCCACCTCGAAACCTCCAACTAAAGGCAGATCATGGTTAAACGTCAGTTCCCCAACCCCGTCGAGCTCGCAAAGCTGATGAAGTTCAAAGCCCCAGAACTCAACGGCAAGAAGCGTCGACTCGACAGCGCCCTGACGATCTACGATCTCAAGGACATCGCCAAGCGACGCACCCCCAAGGCCGCCTACGACTACACGGATGGCTCCGCTGAAGGTGAAATCTCGCTCAGCCGTGCGCGCCAAGCCTTCGAAGACATCGAGTTTCACCCGTCGGTGTTGCGCGACGCCTCACATGTTGACACCACCACAAGCATTCTGGGCGGAACCTCCGCGATGCCATTCGGTATTGCCCCCACCGGCTTCACCCGCCTCATGCAGACGGAGGGCGAGATCGCCGGCGCGGGCGCAGCAGCGGCAGCGGGCATTCCCTTCACACTGTCAACTCTCGGCACGACATCCATTGAAGACGTGAAAGCCGCGAACCCGAACGGGCGCAACTGGTTCCAGTTGTACGTGATGCGCGAACGCGAAATCTCTTACGGCCTCGTCGAGCGCGCCGCTGCCGCAGGCTATGACACCCTCATGTTCACGGTCGACACCCCGGTCGCCGGGGCGCGCCTGCGCGACAAACGCAACGGCTTCTCGATCCCGCCGCAGCTGACCGCAGGCACGATTATCAACGCCATTCCCCGTCCGTGGTGGTGGTTCGACTTCCTCACCACGCCCCCGCTTGAATTCGCCTCGCTCGCGTCCACCGGCGGTACCGTCGGTGAGCTGTTGGACTCCGCGATGGACCCGTCCATCAACTACGAGGATCTGAAGGTCATCCGTGCGATGTGGCCGGGCAAGATTGTGATCAAGGGCGTTCAGAACCTGGAAGATTCACAGCGTCTGGCCGCTCTTGGTGTCGACGGCATTCTGCTCTCGAACCACGGCGGCCGTCAACTGGACCGCGCCCCCATCCCGTTCCACCTGCTGCCGGAGGTAGCTCGCGAAGTCGGCAACGACGTTGAGGTGATGGTCGACACCGGCATCATGAACGGTGCCGACATCGTGGCCTCGATGGCCCTGGGCGCGAAATTCACTCTCATCGGTCGCGCGTATCTCTATGGTCTGATGGCCGGAGGTCGCGAGGGCGTCGACCGCACGATCGAAATTCTCTCCGATCAGATCGTGCGCACCATGAAACTGCTCGAGGTCACAAGCATCGATGAACTCGAGCCCAAGCATGTCACCCAGTTGCAGCGCTTGGCTCCACGTGCGGTAGCGGCAAGCGCCGCTGCTGCGGTGCCCGCGAAACGCGCCACTGCAACCAAAGCTGCCGCCAAGGCTGTAGCGACAGCGAAGGCTGCCCCTAAGAAGACAACCGCGAAGAAGACAACCGCGAAGAAGACAACCACCAAGGCTGCGCCCAAGAAGACGACCGCAAAGACCGGACCAAAGAGCTGAGAGACCACTCGCGCCGCAGACTGTGGTGGGCTGCCGCGCGAGTTCTCAGCAATCCCTCCGAGGACACACCTAGGCGAGTCGCAGCAATCGCGCGCGCAACTCCTTGGGCGTCGATTCCGGCATAGCGGACGAGAGCTCACTTCGCTGCGGAAGAGATCCGCCCTCCGAAACGATTGTGATGGCGCGGGCGAGGCTGCCACGGCTTACGTGGGCAAGCGCCTGATCGTCGGCGTGCATCTCGAGCAGGAGCGCGACCTCGCGGGACGCATTGCGTGCTGTCGGCAGCCATGGCAGCGACACTTTCCACGCGGTGAAGAGAATCAGGATGATGTCGTGCCGCAAACGCAGGTGCGCGCGTTCGTGTTCAATCACGGCCCGAAGTTCTTCGTCATCAAGCAACTCGATCAGGCCGGCGCTCAAGACCGTGATCGACGTGAGTGCGCCAGGCAGACAGTACGCGACCGGCGCTGGAGTGTCGATGAGGCGGGTGCCGGGGCGGTCTGACATCGGTTCGCTCAGGAGCGTGACGAGTTGTGCGTGGCGGGTTCGTTCCCGTTCGGCGTAGAGCACGGTCACTAGAAGATTCATCAGCAGGTGAGCGGCGAGGAACAGAGCGCCAGAAAGGGCGAGCAGCGACCACACCGAGGAGCCTTCGGGAAGCTCATTGTGCGTAACAAAGCGTGCCATGCCGTTAGCGGCATCTTGTAGATCATTCGCGAAGGTGGCCGCTCCCAGCAGCACGAGTGACCCGATCATACTTGTGCCACCGACCAAAGCCACGAACTGCCAGACGAGCAACCCAAGCGTTGGGCGGCGATATGCCCACTTCGCGCCTGGCAGCAGGGTTGGCACCGGCCACGCCAGCAGGATCGCGATGAGGCCGAGGACGACTGCGGCGGCAACCACGGTTAGCGGCCGTTAAGAATACGACGCAGGATCTCGGCTTCTTCGTTGGTCACCTGACCGACGAAGCGCTCAAGGACCGCGGTGCGATCGCTGGCCCCACCAAGCACCACGTGCATGAGATCCGCCATGTGGTCTTCTCGGGCTGCGGCCGACCGGTAGCGGTGTGGTCGGGAATCCCGTTCACGCACAACATAGTTCTTGTTTTCGAGTCGAGACAACACGGTGAGGATGGTGGTAGCAGCAAACTTGCGGTCCGCCGCCTCGGGTTCAGCGAGCATCGCTTGCAGGTCGTAGGCAGTAAGGCTTTCTCCGCTCGCCCAGAGCAGATCCATGATGCTGCGTTCTAGTTCGCCGAGGGTGTTCATGGGTGAATTCTACTCCGCTAGAATTAATTTCTACGAAGGTGTAGAAATGGTTTGCGAGCTCCTGAACTCGCCTCCCTAAACTTCACAACGTAGCAACCGTCGCCCTCAAGAAAGGCTTGGAGTGGATCCCCTAGAAATCGCCAGATGGCAATTCGGAATCACCACCGTCTATCACTTCATCATGGTTCCGCTCACGCTAGGACTCGGCCCTGTCGTCGCGTTGATGCAAACCCAGTGGGTGCGCACGGGTGACGTGAAGTGGCTGCGTATGACCAAGTTCTGGGGCAAGTTGTACCTCATCAACTTCATCATGGGGGTGGCGACCGGTCTCGTTCAGGAGTTCCAGTTCGGAATGGCGTGGAGCGAATACTCTCGCTTCGTCGGTGACGTCTTCGGGGCCCCGCTCGCCATGGAAGGCCTGCTCGCCTTCTTCTTCGAGTCCGTCTTCCTCGGCCTCTGGATCTTCGGCTGGGATCGTCTGCCCAAGAAGATCCATCTCGCCACCCTGTGGACCGCTGTCGCCGGTTCCGTCGTCTCGGCGTTCTTCATCATCGTCGCCAACTCGTGGATGCAGCACCCCGTGGGTGTTGAGTTCATCGACGGTCGCCCGGTCATGACCGACATCTGGGCAGTGCTCACCAACAACACCGCCCTTTCTGCCTATTCGCACACGATCATGGGCGCTCTCGCTGTCGGCGCCGGCTTCGTAGTCGGGATTTCCTGGTACCAGCTCTGGCAGCGTCGTCGCGACGAAATCGACACTGTGGATGACACCGGTCGTGTCGTCGTCGGCGAAAACCCCAGCATTCCTAGCCGCGACCGCAAGGACCACTCGGTCTGGATCACCAGCATCCGCATCGGCGCCGTCATCGCCATTGTGGGGTTCGGCGGCGTGGCCATCACCGGTGACCTGCAGGCCAAACTGATGTTCGAGCAGCAGCCGCTGAAGATGGCCGCGGCTGAGGCCGCTTGCCACGACGGCACCAGCTTCTCGGTGCTCTCGATTGGCCCACTCGGCACTCAGAACTGCGAAGAGGTCGTGGGCATCATTGAGATTCCGGGCATCCTCTCGTTCCTCGCCCACGGTGATTTCGATACGGAGATCAAGGGCGTGAACACCCTCATCCCCGAATACCAGGAGCTCTACGGCACCAACCTGCCCGATGACCCGCTGTATGGCGAGCGTGCCGGCCAGGAGATCAACTACCTGCCCATCATGGAGGTCACCTACTGGGGCTTCCGCCTCATGATTGGCTTCGGAATGCTTGCCGCGGCCTTTGCGGCTCTCACGCTCTGGATAGTGCGCAAGGGCACTGTGCCGCGTTCGAAGTTCTTGATGGGAACAGCCCTTCTCAGCATCGCGGCCCCGTTCGGCGCCAACATTGCCGGTTGGGTCTTCACCGAGATGGGTCGCCAACCCTTCGTCGTTGTCCCCAACCCGAACCCCAGCGGTGTCGATGGCGTCTTCATGTTCACCGCCGCCGCGGTTTCGCCCGGTGTGAGCGGCGAAGAGATCATCTTCTCGCTCGTCTCCCTCGCCCTGGTCTACGCCTTCCTGTTGGTGTTCGAGATCAAGCTGCTGATCAAGTATGTGCGCGGTGGCGTTGCCTCGGCGATGCCCGAGCTCGCGCATCCGAATGGCGAAGGCCACGACGGCACGGGCAGCGACCCTGACGATCCCAACAAACCAGACAAGCGCGACGACGTTCTCGCGTTCGCGTACTAAGCAGAAGGGCAGCTAATCATGGAACTTCTTCCCACTATCTGGTTTATCGCGATTGCCGCGCTGTGGATCGGCTACCTGTTTCTCGAGGGCTTTGATCTTGGCGTCGGGATGCTGCTGCTCTTCAGCACACGCAAAGACCGCGAGCGTCGCCTCATGCTCAATGCCATCGGCCCGGTTTGGGACGGTAATGAGGTCTGGCTGATCACGGCCGGAGCCGCCACCTTCGCTGCATTCCCCTTGTGGTATGCATCCTTGTTCTCGGCCCTCTACATCCCGCTGACGATCGTGCTGGTGAGCCTCATCTTCCGCGCGGTTGCCATTGAGTACCGCGGCAAGGGTTCCACCGACAAGTGGCGCATGTGGTGGGACCGCGCGCTCGGCCTCGGCTCCCTCGGTTCGGCCTTCGGCATCGGCGCAGCCCTCGCGCTGACCACCACCGGCCTGCCGATTGACGCAAACGGCGACCGCGTTGGTGGCGCCTTCGCCTGGTTCACCCCGTATGCCGCACTTGGCGGCCTCGCGGTTGTCGGATTCTCGCTCGTGCACGCTTCCGTCTTCCTCGGTCTCAAGACCGACGGCGATGTGCGCGTTCGTGCCCGCAACTTCGTTGTGCGCTGGAGTCCCGTTGCTCTGCTGCCGATCGTGGCGTGGGTGCTCGTCATTCAGTTCCAGAATGGAACGCTCATCACGTGGGTGCTTGTTGTGGTCGCAGTGATCGCGGTGGTCTTCGGCTGGATCAGTGCTCGTGCCGGGCGTGAAGGCTGGGCCTTTGTGGGCATCGGAGCGTTCTTGGTCGCGGGGGCGTCATCCATCTTCGCCGCGGTCTACCCCGTGGTGCTGCCCTCGACGCTTGACCCTGCGTTTAACCTCACGATCTCGAACGCCGCGAGTGGTGAATATACGCTCAGCGTTATGAGCATCGTGGCCGCCTTCGGTTTGCCACTGGTGTTTGTTTACCAGGGCTGGACCTACTGGGTGTTCCGCAACCGCCTGAGCGAACACCACATCCCCGAGGCTCACCTGGTGAAGCCCGCGGTTGCCCCAGCTTCTTCAGCTAACTAGGGAACGATGGAGGGCATGAAGGCCAGACTCCACGAACGCCTTGCCGCCGGTTTCGGCCCGGGCGGTGTGCACACACTGTTCGGGTTGGGCCTGCTCGCAGCGCTTAAAGGGCTGGCTCTCGTGCTCCTGGCCGAAGCTGTCGCGCGTGGTGTCGTCGGTGTCATTGCAGCGGATGCCGCAGCCTGGCAGTTCGCGATCGTTCTGGGTGTCGGGGCTGGCCTTCTCCGCGCGGCCACCTCCGGGGCTACGGAAAGTTTCGCGACCCGCGCCGCGTTGGGCGCCAAGGAGTCTCTGCGCCACGACCTCGCGGAGCGAGTGCTCACTGGCTCCGATGCCCGCTCGGGTGCGAGCACCGCGATTGCGACCGTGGGGCTCGACGAGCTCGACAACTATTTCCGCGTTGTGCTGCCGGCGGTTGTGACGACCGCGACGGTTCCCCTACTGGTTGGTGCCCGCATCCTTTCGGTCGATTGGGTGAGCGCGCTCATCATCGTGTTGACCGTTCCACTTGTGCCGGTGTTCATGATTCTTGTCGGCGGGCACACGCGCGAGCGTGCCGAGGCCGCCAGCGCGAGCCTCGAACGACTCTCCGATCACCTCGTTGAGTTGGCCCGCGGTCTTCCCGTTCTGGTCGGACTAGGTCGGGTTGCGGAGCAGTCGAAAGCCCTGCGCGCGATCTCGGCCGAGAACCGCACTAAGACGATGGAGACTCTGCGCACGGCCTTCCTCTCCGCTCTCGTTCTCGAACTCATTGCCACGATCTCGGTCGCGGTTGTTGCCGTCTTCGTCGGTGTGCGGCTGGTGGATGGTCAGCTCTCCCTGACCGTCGGTCTCATCGCTCTCGTCCTCGCGCCCGAGTGTTTCGCACCCTTCCGTGAATTGGGTGCCGCGTTCCATTCCTCCGAGAACGGGCTCACCGCTCTGCGCCGCGCCCGCACAATCATCGATGCGCCGCGGGCTCGAGAACATCGCCAGAGTGCCGGCGGATTCCGCGTCGTCGAGCTCACCATTTCTTATGAGGGTCGTGCACGGCCCGCGGTCGACAAGCTCAACTTCCGCGCGACGCCCGGCACCATCACCGCACTGGATGGGCCGAGCGGCAGCGGAAAATCCAGTGTTCTCGAGGTGCTGGCGGGCAATCGCGAGCCCAGCGGCGGCAGCGTGTGGGGCATCGACGTTTCCCGCGTGGCGTGGGTTCCGCAGCATCCGCACACCGTTGCCGACACCGTGCTCGGCGAACTTCGCCTGTACAGCAGCGACGAGAAAGCCATTCGCTCAGTGCTGCTCGACCTCGGCCTTACCGCCGTCGCCGAGGCTGACCCGCGCCAGGTGAGCCCGGGCGAACTGCGCCGCATCGCCGTCGCGCGCGGACTGCTGCGCGTCGAAGCGGGCGCCACCCTCTTGCTGCTCGATGAGCCGACCGCTCACTTGGATCCGGCATCCGCTGCTCGCGTTGAGGCGGCGATCGCTGACCTGCGGGGTCGCCCTGTGACGGTGCTCGTGGCCTCCCATGAAACAGGAATCGCAGCGCTGGCCGATCAGGTCGTGGCCGTAGGTGCTTCGGGCGGAACCCGTGCCGTCGAAGCGCGCGTTGACCCGCTGACAGTCGACGGGGAAGCTGACGCGGACGCTCTCGCTGCGCCTCGCACAACCCGCGCGACTCTCGCCGGCCTGCTCGAGTTTGTGCGCCCCGCCCTCGGAACCCTCGTCGGAGCGATCGTTCTCGGCACGGGCGCGAGCCTCTTCGCTCTCTCGCTGACCGCTCTCTCGGGGTGGCTCATCGTGCGGGCCAGCGAGCAACCACCGATCATGTTCTTACTCGTCGCTATCGTGGGCGTGCGGTTCTTCGGCATCGGTCGTGCGGCTCTGCGCTACGCCGAACGCCTGGCGACCCACCGCGCTGTGCTCGGTTCGGTGATCGAGTTGCGCGTCGCCCTGTGGAACGGTCTCGGCGCACGCGCTCTGGGCTCGCGCGCTCTCGCCAATGGCGGGGTCGCTCTCGACTATCTCGTCGCCGCCTCCGACCGGGTTCGCGATCTCGTTCCCCGCGTGGTGCTGCCTCCCGCTGTTGCTCTGGGCACGTCGCTCGCTGCGCTCATCGCGGTCGGGCTGCTGCACGCTCCCGCCGTTCCCGTGCTGCTCGCGGGTCTCGCGGTGGGGCTGATTGCAGCGCCCATCATCGCCGTGATCGTTGACCGCTCGGCCGCCAACGGCATCGCCGAAGTGCAGTCCCGCGTCGTGCGCGCCTTCACGGCCATGACCGGTGCCGCCAGCGACCTGCGTGCCAACGGTGTTGGCCAGCGGATGCTCGCCCGCCTCGATCACATTGACGCCGAAGCCGGGGCACTATCCCGCCGCAGCGCCCGTGCCCTCGGAATCGGCAACGCGGTCGTGGTGCTCGCCTGCTCCGTGACGGCCGTCGCAATGTTGCCCGTCGCCGCGCCCGCCGTCATCGCTGGCACTCTTCCTATCGGCATCGTCGCGGTGCTCGTACTCATCCCGATTGGGCTTGTTGACTCGCTCATCGCATTCGTCGACTCTGTGCAGCAATGGCCGGCGCTCAGCGCCGCGCTGGCGAAAGTGCGTGGGGTTACTGCCGGGGTCGAGCGGGCGGATGCTGCTGGCGGCGCTGTTTCGCGCGGTGCTGCCGCGCGCGCAGACCAACCACTTGCTGACGTGACCGTTCTCGAATTAAACGAGCTCGGCATCCGTTGGCCTTCGAGCCCGACGCTGGCATTCTCGGGCGCGACCGCTCGGGTTCAGCGTGGCGAGTGGCTTGTCGTGGAGGGCCCGTCGGGCGCGGGTAAGTCGACGTTGTTGGCGGCGCTGCTGGGGTATCTTCCGGCGGCCGCTGGGTCATGGAGCCTCAATGGGGCGGATGCGCGCGAGCTCTCGCCCGAGCAATTGCGCGCGGCGGTGACGTGGTGCCCACAGGAGTCGCATCTCTTCGATTCGACGATTCGCGCGAACCTGCTGTTGGGTCGCGCCTACGATGATCAGCCGACCGAGCAGGAGCTTGTTGCGGTGCTGCGCCAGGTGGGTCTCGGCCCGCTCTTCGATTCGCTCGACCACGGTCTCGACACTCGTGTGGGTTCGGCGGGCGAGAGCCTGTCGGGCGGTGAGCGTCAGCGCTTGGCCGTTGCCCGCACCCTTCTCACGCGGGCGGATGTCGTACTGCTCGACGAGCCGACCGCCCACTTGGATGCCGCGAGCGCCGAGCAACTCATCACCGACCTGCGCACGGCTCTTGCCGACAAGATCGTGGTGCTCGTGAGCCATCACGACGATGAGCGTCGCGACGACGATGTGGGTCTGCGGCTCGGGGCGCGGGAGCAGGTCCCATCGCTGTAACCTCGAGTGAGGACAAATCACATTTCCGGGTTGATCAGGAGGGGGATGTGGACCAGTGATGACAGCGACACCAGAAGAACGCGTGGACAGCGCTCCGACCCCGGCGAGCACCCATCCGCAGCGAAAAATCAAGGACATCGCCGTTATTCTCGCCTGCGTCGCGGTCGCTGTTGCTCTAGGCAGCGTGTTCGTAGTCGCGGCAAGTCCCTATTACGGCTCGACTGTCCTGCGGATGCTGCACACCCTGGCTCAAGCGAGCGCGGTGGCTCTCCCGGTAGCGGCACTGTACGGGGTGCCGACGTGGTTGTGGCTTAGCGCGAGGGTTCCCGCTCGACCGCTCCTGATCGCTCTACTCATCGCGGTGAGCCCACTCGTCGGGATCATGCCGGGTGTTGTCGTCTTCACGGTGGGACTGAACACCCACGCAGACTCTCCCGTATTCCTGGGCATGGGCATGATCGCTGGCGGAGCGTGGAGCGCCCCCATCGCTACCGCGCTGTATTACCTGATTTTGGGCAAGCGACCACGCCTCGCAATCGCACTGGGTGGTGTCGTGGTTATTCTTGCCCTCCTCGGCTGGGTGAGCATCTGGGGCAGCGCTGGCTAGCTCCCGAACAGGTCGCTCGCGACCGTCTTGTACACCGATTCCGGGTTCGAGGGGTGGTAGATGCCGGCGAGCACGTCGCGTTGCAGGCGCGATAGTTCGCTCGTGCTGCGGAAGGCTCCTCCCCCGGCTGAGCGCATGACCTGGTCCACAACGTGGCGTGCGGTTTCGATGCTGCGGTGTTTCACACCGGTCAGTTTGCGGAACCACCCGGCCCCGTGGTCCACGAGCCCATCCACGTCATCGACAATGCTGTGCAGTTGGGGTTCGATCGCATCGAGCGCGAGGGCAGCATCCGTCATGCGCCAGCGCAGATCCGGATGCTCGGAGTACGCCTCTCCGCTGATGGCCGAGCTGCGCTGCTGCAGTGCTTCGACCCCGAGTTCGAGGGCGCGGTCGGCGAGGCCTGCATAGACGGAGGCGATGAGCGGCAAGAAGTTGGCGAACACGGCGAAGATGAACGGATCGGCGTTGGGGCCGACCGGCAGCACGCGGGCGACCCGGTTTGCCGGAACGAAGGCACCATCCAGCACCGTCGTGTGGCTTTGGGTGGCGCGCATCCCGAGGGTGTCCCAATCGCCGAGCGAACGCCATCCGGGTGCCGAACGTTCGATGAAACCATGCACGAGGGTTTCGGTGCCATCGTCGGCGGTGTGCTTGCCGAAGAGGCCCAGCTGGGTCCATGCCGGAGATAGTGAAGTGAAAATCTTGGTGCCGGTAAACGCGTAACCGCCTTCGACGGTTTCGGCGGTGGTGAGCGAGTCCCACATGACGAGATCGTTGCCGGGTTCGCTCAAGCCGAAAGCAAATATTTCGCCGGCTTCGGCATCCGCCAACAGCCAGTCGAGGCTCGAGTCCCCGCGCTCGCGCAGAGCCCACGCAACACCGATCCACACGAGGTGCATGTTGACGGCGAGCGCCGTGGCCGGTGCGTACGCGGCAAGCAGACGCTGATCATCCGACAGCTCACGCAAACTGCGCGGCTTCAGGTAACCGACGGCACGCAACTCTTGCAGGTCTTCGGTGAAGAAGATGTTCTCGCGGTCGTAGCGCGCAGCCCGCGACCGGATGCGCTCAAGCAATGCTGGGGTGAGTACCGTCATGCCTCAACGCTACTGTGCCGCACGGTGCGGGGTGTCCCGGCCCAGACCAAACTGAGCACGATCGATGCCGGACAACCGGAACGGCTATCCGCTCAGCACCGCAAGCACGTTGCCGGCAGGATCCTTGAACCACGCAATCTCCACCCCGTGCCCACGTGCGATGCCTTTCGCATCCGTGGCGAATCCCGCCTCATCACCAGCGTCAGCAGAGTCATCCGCGCCAACGGGGTCGTCGTAGATCTTGGTGGCTACGCCAGCCTCATTCAACTGGTCGACGGCAGCCTCCACATTGTCGGCGACAAAGTTGAGCACCGTGAAGCTTGCCGGCTCGTGATCGTCCTTGGAATACACAAACACCTCGCCGCCGCCGGGGAGCGTCATCCGCATCGAACCCATCTCATCGTCGGCGAGGGGCAAGCCGAGGGTTTCGCCGTAGAAGGTTCGCGCTGCGGCGATGTCATCGACACTGAAACCGGAATACGCGCTTGTTGGAGTAAACATGATGGTCCCGCTCTCTGTGCGGGCTAGGTGCCCCAGTCGGAGCACGACGAGTAGCCCACCACACCATTGCACACCCGCTACACAACAGCCGCAACTATTGTTCCGAACACGGGAGGTAGGCCATGTTGTTCCGTGATCGCATTGATGCCGGCAAGAAGCTGGCTGTCGCCCTCAAACGGGCACCCGCGGTGAATCCCATAGTTTTGGGGCTCCCTCGCGGTGGTGTCCCGGTCGCAGCGGAGGTCGCCCTGAGGCTGGATGCCCCGCTCGATGTCATCGTGGTGCGCAAGCTGGGCGCACCCTTCAACGAGGAGTTCGCGGTGGGAGCCATCGGCGAGGGCGTCGAAGTCTTGAATGAGGAGACGATCCGCTCTCTGGGGGTGACTCCCGCTCAACTGCAGCGCGTTCGCGCTAAGGAACAACGCGAACTCAACCGGCGCCTAGAGCGGTTCCGCTCGGGTCGCCCACCACTCGACCTCCACGAACGCACGGCCATCGTGGTCGACGATGGCATCGCCACAGGAGCGACCGCGCTGGCCGCGTGTGAGGTGGTGCGCGCCCTGGGTGCCGCCAGCGTCGTACTCGCAGTTCCCGTTGCCCCGCCCAGCTTCACTGCGCCGCACACCATCGACGAGTTCGTGTGCCTCAGCCGCCCCTCCCATTTCATGGCGATCGGGCAGTGGTACACGGACTTCACTCAAACAAGTGACGACGAAGTGCTGCGCGCACTGTCTGCAGGCTAGGCAGCTCCCGCAATCTGGGCAGCGCTGGCAGCCTGATCGCCGCAGCGCGCGGACCAGAACGGCCGAAGCACGAGAATAGAAGAATGAGCACACGCGACCGCCTCAGTGACCTCGGCATGAAATTCATGAACGGGGTGCACCGCGCGATCCTCGCTGTTTCGGGCGGGCGCCTCGGGTGGACCCTCGGGAACATGCCCACGGTCGAGCTTCACACCACCGGCCGGGTGTCGGGCATCCGTCGTTCCACTCTCCTGACGGCACCGGTGCACGGTGACGGACGCTGGGTTCTGGTGGCCTCGAAGGGTGGCGATGACCGCGACCCCCTCTGGTATCGCAACCTTCAAGCGACTCCGGATGCCGAACTCACCATTCGCGGACGCACCATCCCTGTGCACACTCACACCGCCAACCCCGCCGAGAAAGCGGAGCTGTGGCCGCGGATCGTGGCCGCCAACGCACGCTACGCCGAGTACCAAACCAAGACAACGCGCGACATCCCCGTGGTCATTTGTGAGGAGCGTTAGCGGCGCAGCTCCAGGGTGCAGCACTTCACGCCGCCGCCGCCGAGCAACAGCTCCGACAGGTCAACGCCGATCGGGTTGTAGCCGCGCTCCTTGAGCTGGCGCTCGAAGTCTTTCGCGCGGGTAGCGATAACGACGTTGTAGCCGTCACTGTAGGAGTTGAGTCCAAGCACTGCCGCATCCTCTTCAGTTGCGAGGATGGCGTCGGGATACAGGGCGCGAAGTTTCTCAAGAGAGGGCTCGTCGAAGGCGCTCTCCAGGTAGGCGATGTTGTCGTCATCAAGCTTCGCGATGGCGGTATCGACGTGATAGAAACTGGGGTTGATGAGGTTGAGTGAGACCACGTTTCGGCCCGAAAGCTCGGCAAGCTCACGGTGGCTGTGCACGGAGGTGCGGAATCCCATCCCGGCGAGGATGTTCTCACCGACGAGCAGGAAGTCGCCTTCGCCCTCATTGACGTGCTGCGGATCTGCCACGTCGAAGCCGTTTGCGGCGAACCAGTCCATATAGGCGGGACCTTCTGCTTTGCGTTCGTCGAACGTGAAGAGCGCCCCGTAAGCTTTGCCGTCGATAACAAATCCGCCGTTGGCGGCGTACACCATGTCGGGGAGGCCATCGATTGGCTCGATGAGGTGAACCTCGAAACCCAGGTCGATGTAGGTGTCATACAGCGTCTGCCATTGCTGGACCGCGAGGTCGGTGTTGGTGGGGTGACCGGGATTCATCCACGGGTTGATTTGGTAGCTGACGGTGAAGTAGTCAGGACGGCACATCAGCACGGTCTTGGCGGTGGCCTGACGAGCAGGCGTGGTCGCTTCGGTGTTTGTGATCGTCATAGTCCCAGTGTTTCACGCACCTATCCGCAATGTCTCGGCAAAATGCGCACTAATTGGGCGCAAAAGGTGGCACGCTTGCAACTATTCGTCGTAGAGTGTGATTATGGACAAGTTGGACGCCGGAATAATCGACATGCTTCGCCTCAATGCCCGCGCCGGCTACGGAGACATCGGCGACGCGGTCGGCCTTTCGGCGTCAGCAGTCAAACGACGCGTCGACCGACTTGTCGCCACCGGAATCATCCGCGGATTCACGGTACAGGTCGACCCCGCCGCCGATGGCATGGGAACCGAGGCCTACGTGGAACTCTTCTGCCGGGGAAACGTGGCGCCGGACGAGCTGAAGCGCATCCTCAGCGGGATCCCTGAAGTGGTGGATGCCGGAACGGTTAGTGGATCAGCCGACGCGGTCGTGCACATGCGCTCGCGCGACATCCACTCGCTTGAGGTCGCCCTCGAGAGACTCCGTACCGCCACCAACATCGACAACACCCGCAGTTCGATTGTGCTTTCACGACTGATTCATCGCCGCTACGAGTAGGCCCGGAGCCCACACCACCTCGCGACAACGTGCTGCACCGTGGCCAGCCGCTCAGCGCGCTCGTGCAGATTTGCGCAGTGAAAACAAGTTATGACGACGAATTCCGTTCCGTAACACGATCTTAACCGAGTAAACCGTTGCATATCGACGCAATATCCGATTGACTACACGTCACAGTAGCGATTCTGTTTTCGCGAACTCGGAGGTGCGTAACGACGTGACGGTTTCATTCCACAACACGGCTGCCGCAGGTGTAGCTGCGGACGGTTCTGACGGCCCACCGGCGAGCGCCAGCGAACCCGAAGGGTCTGTCGTGCTCGAGGGCGTGACCAAGAAGTTTGGTGGCGCCACCGCCGTGGACAACATCAGCCTGCATGTTCGGCCAGGAGAGTTTCTCTCCCTGCTTGGCCCCTCCGGTTGCGGCAAGACTACGACGCTACGCATGCTCGCGGGTTTCGAGGAACCCACCTCAGGCAGCATTCGGATCTCGGGCCAGGATGTCGTCGGCATTCCTCCGCACAAGCGCAACGTCAACACTGTGTTTCAGGCCTACGCACTCTTTCCCCACATGAGCGTCGCCGAGAACGTGGCCTATGGCCTACGCCAAAAGGGAACGCCCAAAGCTGAGGTTCGCCAGCGCGTGAGCGAGTCGCTCGATCTGGTGCAGATGCGCTCTTTTGCCGACCGGAAACCAACCCAACTTTCTGGCGGCCAGCAGCAGCGCATTGCGTTGGCTCGCGCGCTCATCAACCGCCCGGCGGTTCTCCTGCTCGATGAACCACTCGGTGCGCTCGACCGCCAGCTGCGTGAAGAGATGCAGATCGAATTGAAGCTTCTGCAGTCGCGGCTCGGCATCACGTTCATTTTCGTCACCCATGATCAGGGCGAGGCGCTATCGATGAGTGACCGCATCGCGATCATGCGCAGCGGCCGGATCGAACAATTGGCTGATGCGGACGCGATCTACGACTCCCCCGCGAGCGCCTACGTTGCCGGATTCATCGGTCAACAAAACTTCATCCCCGGCACGATGACTACCGATCTGACCGTCATGGAGTCACCGTTTGGAGTAATCAGCTCCAACGAAACACACACCGAACTCGTGGCGGGCGCAGCAGCTCAAGCAGCAGTGCGACCCGAAGCAGTCAACGTTTCGGCACACTCTGGAGAGTCGACAAGCACTGCCCAAAACCAGATCCCCGGCACGGTACTCGGCGTCTCCCATCAGGGCGAAACTCTGCAATTCTTGGTCTCAATCGGCGACGACCAGACCGTGCTCTCGCGAGTTCCCCGCCCCAGCGCACCCCGAATTGCAGTAGGGGACAGCGTTCTCTGCACGTGGGAGGCGGCATCCGTTCACCTCTTCCCGAGCGAGCAAGCAAGCACAGCCCAGGCCGACATCGCTCGCGCGGCTCTCACCCCTGCCCCACCCACCAGTTCGATCTCGCTTTAAAGGAGCACCTGATGTCACACGAAAACCCTGTTCGTATCCTCGCGTCGACTTCCGCAACGAAGATCATCAAGAGCGAACTCAATCGCCGCCGCTTCCTCGCCCTGTCTGGTACGGCCGCTGGGGCAGCATTCCTCGCCGCCTGCACCCCACAGTCGGGGACCGGTTCCTCACCGCAGGCCACCGGCGGGGCCCTCGAAGGCAACCTGTCGGTCTACAGCTGGGGTGACTATGACGACCCCGATCTGGTGAGCGAATTCACCGACGAGTTGGGCCCTGCCGTCACCTTCGACTCGTTCAACTCGAACGAGGAGCTCATCTCGAAGCTCGTTGCCGCTCGCGGAACCAGCGGCTACGACATCATCGTGCCGACGGGTCCGTTCATCCCACAGATGATCGCCAATGACCTGTTGACGCCGCTAAACCTCGATCTGATCCCAAACATTGCCAATGTCGACCCGGCCTTCCTCGGCCGTGACTGGGACCCCAACAACGAGTACTCGATCTGCAAGGCGTGGGGCACCACCGGGTTCGTCTACGACAAGACCAAGATCACCCGGGAACTCACCTCGTGGGCCGACTTCATCGATGCCGCCCAAAACGAGGCCAGCGGCAAGGTGTCCGTGCTTGACGACCCGGCACCACTGCTTGGCATCTACTACTGGGCGAACGGAATCGACTGGAACACGACCGACGAGGCAGACCTCGCCGCCGCAGAAGAGTTCCTCACCACTCAACTCGCACCGCACATCTCGGCCTTCGACTCCTACCCCGGTGGTGCTGCAATTCCCCAGGCTCAGCAGATGCTGATGCAGTGCTGGAACGGCGACGCGCGACTGGGAATCATGGAAAGCGACGAGCCCGACCGTTGGCAGTGGGTTCTTGGTTCGCCCGACACCGAACTGTGGATGGACAACTGGGCCATTGCTGCCGGCGCACCAAACCAGGAAGCTGCTCACGCGTTCATCAACTACGTGATCGCGCCGGAAGCTGCTATCCGCCAGCTCGACTACACCGGTTACCAGACGGGAACCGCCGGCGTTGAAGCTGACGCTCGCGCCGCAGAACTTGAGCTGCTCGACCTCGTGTTCTTCGACGACGAGACGCTCAAGACGATGCACACCCAGACCATTGGCGATGCCCAAGGCCGCATCGTTGAGATTTGGGACAAGACGAAGGTCGCGGCTGGCGCGTAACCCGCAGCCACCCAGGGTCCCCAATGACAACGACCGTTGACGATCGCACAGATTCACCGCCGAGAGCGCACCCGAAGCGTTCTCGGCGGCTGAAGCTGCCCAGCTTCGCCCTCGCCATACCGGCGTGGGCGTGGCTTTTCGCCTTCTTTGTCGCGCCCGTAGCGCTCGTCGTGTGGTTCAGCTTTGGCTACAAGCCGGGCATCTTTGGAACACACGCCAACGATGTGTTGTCATTCGACCGCTACGCGGAGGCGCTGTCTCCGACGTTCTTCGCGACCTTCCAGAACACTCTCTGGGTGGGGGTGGTCGGCACACTCATCTGTCTGGCCATCTCCATCCCATTCGCCTACTGGCTTGCATTCAAGGCGCCCGTCTCACGACGCGGCATCCTGCTCGCAATGGTGATGATCCCGTTCTGGACAAACTTTCTCGTTCGCACCATCGGATGGCAGATCATCTTGGCCCCCAGCGGCATCCTCTCCGAAGCATTGCAGTCGATCGGACTACTCAACGAGCCACTCGAGATTCTCTTCACGCGCACCGCAGTGCTGATCGGTGTCGTCTACAACTACCTTCCGCTCATGATCCTGCCCATGTTCGTCGCCTTCGACCGTGTTTCGCTGCCGATGCGCGAAGCAAGCAAAGACTTGGGTGCAGGGCGGCTGTCAACGTTTCTTAATGTGACACTGCCGCTGGCGAAGCCCGGCATTGTGGTCGGCATCCTGCTGGTCTATATCCCGTTGATGGGTGACTACATCACCGCCACCGTTCTGGGTGGCGCCAAAGGCAACATGGCAGGCCAGATGGTCGCCAACCAGTTCCAAACAGCGCAAAACTGGGCCCTCGGCTCCGCAATGGCTGTTGTGCTGGTGCTCACCATTCTCACCACGGTCGCTATCGCCGCTCTTGTGACGTGGTTGGCCGGCTGGCCGATGCGCGCCAACAGACGACTCGTGCTGGGAGACAAATAATGAAGCGCCTGCCTCTCGCCGATATTTCGCTGCGCGTCTGGGCGGTGATCGTCTTCGCGTTCCTCTTCGCGCCGATCTCCATCATCATCATCTATTCGTTCAACGAGGGCCGTCTTCTGGTCTCATGGGATCAGTTCGGCTTCGGCTCCTTCGCCACGATCGTCACTAAACCGGCCATCACGGATGCCGTTCTGGTGTCAATTCAGACCGGTTTCATTGCGGCGCTCATCGCAACCGCGTTGGGCACCATGGCAGGGGTGGCTCTCGCCCGTCGGGCCGGCAAGTGGGCGCCGGCCTTTCTGCTGCTTCTCGTGCTGGTGACCGTGACCCCCGAAATTGTGGACGCCGTCTCGCTGCTGCCGTGGATGGTCTTCTTGGGTCAGGATGTTGGGCTCAGCATGTTCGACAACGGCATCGTTCGGCTTGTCGTCGGTCACTCCCTCTTCTCCACCGCGGTTGTCGCGTACATTGTGCGTTCACGGCTGGTCGGAATCGACGAAAGCTTGGAGGAGGCGGCGGCCGACCTTTACGCTCCGCCCTTCAAACGATTCACCCAGATCACCCTTCCGCTGGTCATGCCTGCCGTTCTTGCTGGCGGACTACTGTCGTTCACGCTGAGCCTCGACAACACCATCGTGTCTGCGTTCGTACAGGTCTCCGGATCGACGCCGTGGCCGGTGTACGTACTGAGCGCGGTCCGCACCGGTCTGCGACCTGAAATCGCTGCGGTGTCGACGATCATGCTTCTGTTGACCCTGGTAGCGCTCGGTCTCGTCGCCTATGTCCTGCGTCGGGCCGGCGACTCCGCGACCGACATCGCCAAGACCGTCGGCGGCGGCTAGGCCGGCACCCCAACAGGCCCCAAGCGTGCCGGATCGTTGAACAGTTAGACCGCTCGAAGAAAGTTCCCCACACAATGTCATTCGCTGATCTTGTCTTCACCGGTGGTGCCATCTTCACTGCCACCGGCTCCGAACCGCGCCCCGGAAGTGTCGCCGTAGCCGCTGGCCGAATTGTGGCGGTGACCACCGACCCTTCTGATGATGCCGTTCAGGCTCTTGTCGCGCCAACCACCGAGGTCATCGATCTTGGCGGCAAACTACTTATTCCTGGCTTTCAGGATGCTCACGTGCATGCCGTCTGGGGCGGTCTCGACCTCATCAGGTGCGACCTCTCCGACGATTCCACTCAGGAGCAGTACCTTGACCGGCTCGGCGCCTACGCGACCGCGAACCCCGAGCTCGACTGGATCTTGGGTGGTGGATGGAGCATGTCAGCCTTCCCCGGTGGCACCCCCACCGCCGTGGCGCTCGACACCGTGGTGTCCGACCGGCCGGCATTCATCCCGAACCGCGACGGTCACGGAGCCTGGGTGAACTCTCGCGCCTTAGAACTTGCCGGGATCACCAACAACACTCCTGACCCATCCGATGGCCGCATCGAACGCGATGCCGATGGCAACCCCACCGGCACCCTGCACGAAGGCGCCATGTCGCTCGTCAACTGGTTGCTGCCCGAGACCTCTCCCGAGGACTACGCGCGAGCGTTTGCTATCGCACAGGAGTACTTGCACTCGCTCGGCATCACTGCCTGGCAGGATGCCATTCTGGGCGGTTACGGCGATGCGGGCGACGCGACCCCCGCCTACATGGAAGCCGCACGCTCAGGAGTGTTGACCGCTCGGGTAGTCGGTGCGCTGTGGTGGGACCGCACCCGTGGGCCGGAACAGATCCCCGAACTTGTTGCGAGACGCGACGCCAACGCGGCCGGACGCTTCGCCGCCACCAGCGTGAAGATCATGCAAGACGGTGTTGCCGAAAACTTCACCGCCGCCATGCTTGAGCCCTACCTAGATGGGTGCGGTCACCACACCGACAACGCCGGCATCTCTTTCGTGGATGCCGCCCAGCTTGCCTCGAACGTGATCGAGCTCGACCGTCTCGGCTTTCAGGTGCACTTTCACGCCATTGGAGACCGTGCTGTTCGCGAATGCCTCGACGCCGTTGCTGCCGCTCGAGAAGCAAACGGCAGCAACGATAACCGTCATCACATTGCCCACCTTCAGGTGGTGCATCCCGATGACATTGCCCGGTTCGCCGAGTTGGGGGTCACCGCCAATATGCAGTCGTATTGGGCGGCCCTTGAACCACAGATGGTCGACCTGACCCTTCCCTTCTTGGGCGACCCGCGCAGTTCCTGGCAGTACCCGTGGGCTGACCTGCACCGCGCCGGAGCCCATCTGGCATCGGGAAGTGACTGGTCGGTCAGCAGCCCTGACCCGATGGCCGCCATCCATGTCGCCGTCAATCGCGTCTCCGCACCCGGCCATGAGGAAGGCGAGTACGGCGCGTTCTTGCCCGAGCAAAGCCTCGACTTGCTGACCGCGATGACGGCCTACACAGCCGGAAGTGCCTTCACCAATCACCTAGATGAGACCGGCACGATTGAGGTGGGCAAGCTTGCCGACCTTGTCGTGCTCGACCGCAATCCGTTCGCTGCTCCCGCCGATCAGATCGGCCTCACTCGCACCGAACAGACGTTTGTCGAAGGCGAGCGCGTGTACCGCGCGCCCGCACAACCATAAACTCGCCCACTCGGCGAGAGAGGAACGTGCCCCATGGGCAAAATCGTATTCGAAAGAAAAGTGCCAGCGGCATCGGTGATCAGTCACGCCCTCGAGGGTTCGATCCACACGCCGTTCTGGATCGATGACGTCAAGGATGCCCCTAGATTTGTGCCTCTCACCGGTGAAGTGACGGCGGACCTTGCCATTGTCGGCGGAGGCTACCTCGGCCTGTGGACTGCGGTGCTCGCCAAGCAGCGCAACCCCGACGCGAAGGTCGTGTTGCTGGAGGCTCGCGAGCTTGGCTGGGCAGCATCCGGCCGTAACGGTGGATTCTGCGAGGCCAGCCTCACCCACGGCGAGGAGAACGGCAAGAGCCGGTGGCCAAAGGAGTACGAACAACTCGAGCGTCTGGGCCTACAAAACCTTGACGAAATCGAGGCCAGTGTCACAACGCTGGGTCTCGATTGTGACTTCGAACGCACCGGCTCCCTCGATCTCGCCATCGAGGAGCACGAGATTGCGTGGCTGGAAGAGACCGAAACCGACGAGAACACCGTGTTTCTCGACGAGACCGCCATCCGCGCGGAAGTGAATTCGCCCACCTACCTCGCCGCCATCTGGAACAAACGCATCAACGCGCTCGTGCACCCCGCCAAGCTCGTTCGTGAGCTGGCGCGAGTCGCGAGCGAACTCGGGGTCGAGATCTTTGAGCACTCGCCCGTGCGCGAAGTGGAGACGGCCGGTGGCCCCACGGACGCCGCAACAGTGCACACTGGCGCGGGAACAGTGCGCGCCACCAAGGTCGCCCTCGCGACCAACGCCTTCCCGTCGCTGTTGAAACGCACCCGGCTGCACACGGTACCCGTCTATGACTACGTGCTGATGACGGAACCGTTGAGCCCCGAACAGTTGGCGTCAATCGGTTGGTCGAACCGCCAGGGGCTTGCGGATATGGCGAACCAGTTCCACTACTACCGCCTGAGTGCCGACAACCGCATTCTCTTCGGCGGCTATGACGCGATCTATCACTACGGTCGCAAGGTTCGCGATCACTACGAGAACCGTCCCGAAAGCTTCGAGCGTCTCGCAAGCCACTTCTTCACCACATTCCCGCAGCTCGAGGGCCTCAAATTCAGCCACCGCTGGGCAGGCGCGATTGACGCATCGACTCAGTTCAGTGCGTTCTTCGGCACTGCTCGCAAGGGTCGCATAGCGTATTCGGCTGGCTTCACCGGTCTGGGCGTTGGGGCGACTCGGTTTGCGGCTCAGGTCATGCTCGACAAGCTCGACGGCCTCACGACAGAGCGCACCGAGCTGGAGATGGTGAAGAAGCTGCCGTTGCCGTTCCCTCCCGAGCCAATCGCCTCGATCGGTATTAATGCGACGCGCTGGTCCCTGAACCGCGCCGACCACAATCAGGGCCGCCGCAACCTGATTCTCAAGACCTTGGATGCCCTCGGTCTCGGCTTCGACTCGTAGGAACGCCATGACAGATACCGAAACGCTGCTCCACCCCGCACAGCCTCTTGCCGCGAGTGTTGTGGAGATCACCCACGAAGCACTCGATGCTTCTGAGGTCGTCGACGGCACTCCGACCGCGGGCTACGCTGTGCTCGGTACCCTCGGCGACGTCGAAATCGGCATCTGGGAGATGAGCGTGGGCAGCGCAACCGACACCGAGGTCGATGAAGTCTTCGTTGTCGTGAGCGGGCGCGCCAGCATCCACTTTGCGGCAGATGATCGCACGATCGTCGTGGGCCCCGGCGATGTTGTGCGGCTCACCGAGGGCATGCAAACCACGTGGACGATCACCGAAACGCTGCGCAAGATCTACCTCAGCTAATTCGCTGGGCGCAGTGCGATCCGAACAAGCGGGATTTCGAAGTCAGGATTTCCGTCATGCAGTGAGGTCATGAGCGCATTAAGTTCTTTCCATATCCTCGGATGCCGCAACCGGTAGGCCGCAAGATATGCCGCGGCGTCTGCGGGCTCTAGCACTTGGGCGCTGGCCGGGACTCGGCGACGCCACCCGATGCTGACGTGGCATTTCGGTTCGGCCACCAGATTCTGGATCCACTGCGCGCGCCGACCACGGGCAGAGGCAATCACCACTTCGTTGGGGCTTGGCCGCGTGACCACCTCCAAAACGACGTGCCGGGCGACTCCGGAAGTTCGCCCCGTGTGCTCAAGCATCATCAGTCGCCTGCCGAACAGAAATCCCAGCCCGGCGCGATAGATCCCGATCGGAGCACGCATGAGCCGACGACTCCCAAACGCTCGAGCGATCATGCGTCGGCGGACCCGAAACGCTCGAGTAACGAGGGAACGAACCATGTCTCTCATGATTCTCCATTCTGGCCCGAGGTGCGGATTCTCGGCCGAAGACGTCGTTCCCTCTGCCTTTCAATGGTCGCACGGCGGTCATGGCCAAAACGAGGATGGTGAGCATGAGACCACTAGTGCCACCAGTGTCACTAGTCGGAGAACTAGCGATATTTGCAGGCCGGCGCACGAATTCGCTCAGAGTGTTCGTGCGCTCATCTGGGTCGCGTACCGTAGAAGCATGATTACGAAACGGGAAGCTGCGCTTCGCCTCGACATCCCTCTGGAGATGGCCACGAGGCACGGCATTCCGTCGCGGATGTCGGATGCCGAATTCGCGGAACTCGAATCCAACCCGCCAGCGTGGCTGGTTCAGTCGCGCGCTAACCGCACCGGCAAGCGTCCCGTGTGGATGCAGTTGACCTGCACGGTGTGCGGCTTCACCGAGGCGGCCCGCCCCAAGAAGTGGTGGCCAGCATTCACGTACCTCTCGTGCGACTGGCACTCTCCTTCGGAGCTTCCTGAGCCCGCTGAGGGCGTGTACCGTTCGGAAATTGACGGCATCGGCAGTCGCTTTGTCGGCATCGTCGACGAAAAGGTTTAGCGGGAAGCTCTCGCTCGAAGCGCGAGATTCCTCGCGACGCAGGACTACTTCTTGGGGAGTGGTTTCGCCGCGCCGGAAAGCAGTAGTGCGCCGATGACGGGGATGATGATCGCCAGCAGTGCGACCCTGATGCCGTTGATGTCGCCGAGGAACCCCAGCAGCGGCGGGCCGACCAGGAAGGCAATGTAGCCCAGCGTTGAGACGACGGCGACTCGCGCGGCAGCGTGCTGGGGATCATCCGCAGCGGCGGACATTCCGATGGGGAACGCGAGTGCGGCGCCTATCCCCCACAGCGCGACACCGGGCAACGCTATCCACAAGGTGGGCGCGAAGACGAAGAGCGTGAGGCCCATCGCGGCCGCCACCATGCTCCCCCGAAGCACCGGCACACGACCGAAGACGTCAATGGCTCTGCCGCCCAAGAAGCGCATGATGGTCATCGCGAGGATGAAGACGGCGAAGATCAGAGCGCCGTTGGATTCGGAAAGGTCAAGCCCATCAACCGCGGCCTTGGCGATCCAATCATTGCCGGAGCCTTCGGTCACGGTCGCCCCCAACACAACGACACCGATGAGAAGAGTGCGGCGGTCCGTCCAAGCACTGCGTGTCTTCGGTCGTGGCGCATCATCTGGGGCCGGCTGAGCCTCAGGCACGCGCGCAAGAAAGTGGCGCGGGAGCAGGATCATCGCGATTGCCACGAGAAGCGCGATGGCTAGAAGGTGGGCGGGCAGGCCAACCCCAATCGTGGACAGGCCGGCGCCGACCAGTGCACCGACGAGCGCGCCTCCGCTGAAGGCGGCATGCAGCTGCGGCATGATGGTGCGGCCGAGTTTCTGCTCAACGTCGGCTCCTTCGATGTTTTGGGCGACATCCCACAGCCCGATTCCGACACCAAAGAAGAACAGCGATACGGCGGTGCCGGGAACGGACACCGCCAACAGCGATACCGCAACGCCGACAGCGGCGAGCGCGGAGATCACCCCGGCCAGGCGCACCGTATGGGCGGTGCCGATGCGGCTGGCGATGAAACCCGCCGCCGGAAGCCCAACGATCGAGCCACCCGCGATACAAAACAAGAGCGCCCCCATCTGGCCCGGCGTGAGGTTCAGCGTTTCGGTGACGGCGGGGATGCGAGCCGCCCAGCTGGCGAAGACCAGCCCGTTCGTGCCGAAGACAAGGAATGTCGAAATCGCGGCAGCGCGGAGGTGGGCCGGCGTGGCAGTGGCGGTCATGAGATCAATACTCCCAGCTAACCGAGCACTCGGGTTACTGCTGCCGTGCTATCGAGTCAGTGCGCTCGATAGATTCGCGCCGAGCGAGTCGAGCGCTCCTGGCACGAGCGAGTAGTACGCCCACACTCCGCGCTTGTCGCGGTTGAGGAATCCGGCATCCACCAAGATCTTGAGGTGGTGCGACACGGTCGGCTGACCAAGGTTGAGGGGCTCAGAAAGGTCGCAAACGCAGACCTCCGCCGCGGGGCTTGTCGCGACAATGGAGAGAATCCGCAAACGGCTGGGGTCGGCAATCGCCTTGAACCGGAGCGCGAGCGCTTCGGCTTCGACTACCGGCAGGGACTCGGAACCCGTTGACGGCACACAGCACGGTGCCTCCGCCTCGCTCGCAGCGCGGTCGGCAGGGGGTTTCTGTGTCGCCACGTGGATCGGTGAAGACATGGGTTGCATCTCCTTTCCTTCCGACCACTATCAACACATTGACAATTGTCGATCTATGCAAGAATACTTGATACATCGACATCCGTCGATGTCTATTCTTGGGAGATTAGTCGTGACCGCTACCGCTGCGCCCGTCGATACCGGGAGCGTCGCCTCCAAACTGTCCACCCTTGATCGTTTCCTGCCGGTCTGGATTCTGGCAGCCATGGCGCTCGGGCTCGGCCTGGGCCGAGCGATCCCTGGTCTGGGTCACGCTCTCGAGTCCATCAAGGTTGCTGGCGTTTCCCTGCCAATTGCGCTCGGCCTCCTCGTGATGATGTACCCGGTCTTGGCCAAGGTCCGCTATAACCGCACCCGCGCTGTCATGAGTGACAGAAAACTCATGATCACATCTCTCGTGATCAACTGGCTGCTGGCTCCGGCCTTCATGTTCGCTCTCGCTTGGATCTTCCTTCCCGACCTTCCCGAGTACCGCACCGGGCTGATCATTGTGGGGCTGGCCCGCTGTATCGCCATGGTGCTGATCTGGAATGACTTGGCCTGCGGAGACCGGGAGGCTGCCGCCGTTCTCGTCGCCATCAACTCCGCGTTCCAGGTCTTCGCGTTCGGCGTGCTGGGATGGTTCTACCTTCAGGTGCTTCCCGGCTGGCTCGGGCTACCGACGACGAGCGCCACGTTTTCGGTGTGGGCAATCACCCTCTCGGTGCTCGTGTTCTTGGGAATCCCGCTGGTTGCCGGATTCCTCACTCGAACCTTTGGCGAGCGCGCGAAGGGCCTCAGCTGGTACGAGAACAAATTCTTGCCCAAGTTGAGCCCGTGGGCACTCTACGGTTTGCTGTTCACGATCGTGATCCTGTTTGCTCTGCAGGGTGACACCATCATTGCGAAGCCTCTGGATGTCGCACGCATCGCCCTTCCCCTGCTCGTGTACTTCGCGGTGGTCTTTGGCGCCAGCATGCTGATCGGTCGCGGCCTCGGAATGGGCTACGTGCGCACCACAACGCTTGCATTCACCGCGGCGGGAAACAACTTCGAACTAGCCATCGCCGTCGCGATTGCCACTTTCGGCGTCACAAGCGGCCAAGCACTCGCCGGCGTCGTCGGGCCGCTCATCGAAGTGCCCGTGCTGGTCGGCTTGGTGTACGTCGCGCTCTGGTCACGTAAGTACTTCACCCCCTAGCAGGCCGGGGCGACGACGGCACCCCTTCCGCTTCTGACACCTCGTGATTAGCCTTACGGTATGAATGAACACGAGCACACAAAAGGCGAGGATGAAGCATCTGGCCTGGGGGGCTACGTTGGCTTCATTGATTGGCTCAACCGAAAGCTTTTTCCTGCTCTCGGGACACCGCAGTTGGGCCCCTACGACGCAGTAGTCGACCGGGTCGGCGAAGCACAGTGCCCGGTATGCGGGCGACCGATGTCGGAACACTTCATCGACCACTCAACACCGAATACGATTCTCCATTGCCCTGCTGAACACAAACCGGTGCCCTTCGACGGCTCTCCCATCAATGAGCTGGGTATGGGAAAGCCTTCTACCGAGAACTGACTCGTTCAACGCGCTTCGCCTAACGACACCACCGACACAGTGAGTGCTTCGCGCCCACTGTGAGTAGCCGCGGCGTGCGCGCCGACAAACACGACCCCATACGGTGGTGAGCATGGCCTCGATCTCTATACCTCGTTCACATCCAGCTCGGTCGATCGTGACGTTAACCATCAACCCGGCGCTCGACATCAGCACGTCCACTGCTCATGTGGTGCCCGAGCACAAGTTGCGGTGCGGTCCAAGCCAGATGGATCCGGGTGGCGGCGGCGTTAACGTGGCGCGCACGATCCACAGTCTCGGCGGGCAGGCCCTGGCAATCTATGCCGCGGGAGGGATCACTGGGCAGACCTATCAGCAGTTGCTGGAGACAGAGGGCGTACCGAGCTTGGCCGTGCCCGTTGCTGGCACAACCCGGGAGAGTTTTACCGTTGACGAGACCGACTCCGGAAAGCAGTTTCGCTTTGTGATGCAAGGTCCGGAGCTTTCCGAAGCCGAGTGGCGGGGCTGCCTAGCAGCGTTGGAGGACACCATTGTGCCGGGCGGTTACGTCGTGGCAAGCGGAAGCCTGCCACCGGGAGTGCCGACGGACTTCTATGCCGACGTCGCACGCTTGGCGCGTCAACATGATGCTCGACCAATCGTTGACGCCTCTGGTGAGGCACTCGAAATGGCGCTTACCGAGGGTGTCTATCTCATCAAACCAAGTCTTCGCGAGCTCCGCGAGTTGGCCGGAAGAGAGCTAACAAGCGAGCAGAGTCAAATGGATGCCGCCTGCGAGCTTGTTGCTCGCGGCGCCACCGAGCTTGTTGCTTTGACCCTGGGAAAGGCAGGCGCTGTGCTCGCGTCTGCGACCGGCGTCATCCGTCTCCCGGTGCCAACAGTCCGAGTGCGCAGCACGGTCGGTGCTGGTGATGCCTTTCTTGGCGCGTTCGTCTGGAAACTGTCGCAGGGGCTAGAACCGGAACATGCGTTCCGTTTCGCCGTAGCGGCGGGCAGTGCGATGGCGGCGACAGAGGCAAGCAGAATGTTCTCCTTCTCCGACGTTGAGGCGCTCGAAAAGGACCTTCCTCACGCCACTCGCCACTGACGGGAACACCGCCAGTAAAACACCGTATGAGACGATCAAGCATTTCACTCATGATTCTCCGAACTGCGGAGAAGAGTTTCGCGACGGTTTCGCCGCACCCGCCAGGACGAGGGCAATCAGAATGGTTACCTCTACTGCCATAAACGCGATCCGGATTCCCGCGATATCGCCAAGGAAACCCAACAGTGGTGGGCCCGCGAGAAACGCGACATAGCCGGTGATGGACACCAAGGACACCCGCGTGGCCGCGTGCTTGGGGTCATCCGCTGCGGCCGACATCCCCTCGGGAACGCGAGCGCGGCACCGACACCCGACACAGCAACGGCCACCATGACAAATCAGATGTCGCCGGCGAAGACGAAGCCGCATAAACCGGCCGCTGCCGCCGTCATATTTGCCCGACGCACCTGCACCCGGTCGAAGGCGTCGATCGCTTTGCCACCGAATAGCCGCATGACCGCCATCGCCAAGATTAAAGACGGCGTGCATAAAGGCGCCGTTCGATTCGGTAACATCGAGCCCATCGGCAGCGGCAATGGCGATCGAGACATTGCCGACCCCGGCTAGGGTCACTAGCAACGCGGCCGCGCCAGCGCTGTCGGCCATGCCGCTCCGACCCGAGACATAGCCGGCCGTGGGCAGAGCGATAGGGGAGCCCGCCGCGACACATAGCAACAGCATGCTCATCTGCCCGGCGTGATGCCCAGAGTCGCGGTAGCGGCCGGGGATACAGACTGCCCAACTATCGAGAACAAGCCCGTCAAGGGCGAAAACGAGGAACGTGGCGATACTCAAGCTCGCAGTTGAGAGTCGGGACAGTGTGCGGCATAGGCCAATAATTTTGTCAATCGGATCGCAGCATCGTTAACGCGTCGCCGAGATCCCTGCGCAAGAGTCTCCTCAGCGCGTTCGGCGGTCCATCGCGGTCACGTACCGCAGAACCAAGATCACAAACGGGAAGCGGCGCTTCGGCTGGACATCGCTTTGGAGATGGCCACGCGGCAAGTTATTCCTTCGCGGCTGCACGGAGGAAGCACGATCGAAGATATGGTGGCCCACCATCACTTATCTAACGTGCGACTGGCATTCTCTCGATGAACTTCCTCCGGCTGCGGGCGGAATGTATCGTTCCTAAGTCGATGGGATCGGCAGTCGCTTCGTGGGCAATGTGGACGAGAAGGTCTAATCACGCAGGGCGGTCCAGAGCTTATTCACGGCGGCGTTCTCGCGGAGTGTGATCCGGACCAACGGAGTCTCACAGTCAGGCATCACGCCGTGGAGCGAGGTCATGAGGGTGTTGAGCTCTTCCCAGACCGTCGGGTGTTGCGCTTGAGAGGTGGCAAGGTCCGCCGTGGCGGCGGATGGGTCGAGCACCTCAGCGCGAGGCGCCGCAACCCGTTCAGTATCACTGGAGGACATCACCCTGGCTCCGTCGACATCCAACCGAACCTGAACACGGATCGACAGCGTTGCCTCCAAAGGCTCGAATCGTTCGCCCTCCCGGCTGTTGAGCGCACGGCGGCCGTCGGGGTTTGCTCGTCCGAGCTATCAGCCAGGCGTTGATAGAGACCCGGGTTTCTTCCGAAATTTCTTCGGGAAGGGGGACGCCACTCACCGCGACAGCTTGCCCCCGGATACCGCTCTGCCCATTCGGGTCTTAGTGTATCGTCGGAAAATCCTTCTCGTGGTTTGAAGCTAGTGTCTAGCCTCGATGAACCACATACTCTTCGACTCACCCTTGATGTTCAGGAGAAACTAGACTCTGCTTCCGGCCAGCCGCCCCAAGCGGACCATCCTCCATCCACATGAATCACCTGACCGGTGATGTAGGAGGCCGAGTTCGAAAGAAGAAAGCCAACGACCGATGCCACTTCAGACGGGCGCCCCAGTCGGCCCATGGGGACTCTCTCAAGGAGGCGGGGTACTCGCAGCGTTCCCTGAGAGACCGCCACATCCACAAGTGGTGTTTCAATGGTGCCTGGCGCAACTGCGTTTACTCGAATGCCTGAGGTTGCCCATTCCGCGGCAGTGCTGCGAGTGAGTCCCTCTAACCCCGCCTTGGCAGCACCATACGCGGACCGATATGGCAATGCCAAACTTCCAGAAATACTTGAAATATTAACAACGCTTCCACGCGACTCTTCGAGGAGAGGCAGCGCTAGTTTCAACGTCCTCGCGACTGCCACCAGATGCATAGATAGCATCTCCGACCAATTCTGCTCGGTTGTGTCTTTGAACGGCAAGACCAAGCCAGCGCCAGCGTTGTTGACTAAACCATCGATGCGGCCGAACTGGGACTCAGCCGCATCAACGAGCGCTTTGGGCGTTGCCGGGTCACGAATATCACCTGTGATCATGACTGCTATCCCGCCAGCAGCTTGCACCTTTTGCAGAGCTGCTTGTGCATTGTCATCGTCCACGATCGAGTGCATAACAAGCTGCGTTCCCTTTTGCGCGAGCTCAAGGGCTGTGGCAAGACCAATTCCAGAAGAGGATCCTGTGACTATTACACATGCAGTGGGCGTGACTGACAACTTCAACCTCCTGGGTACTGGGGAACTCGATCGGGCTGAGCCCGGAAGTGCAGGGTACTGTTTCGGCTCAAAATGCCTCTCATCTGTTCGCTAAATAGGTCAACTGGCCACTAAACCTTGTGGTCGCGTAAATTCTGGGTTTGGCGATGTGCGCGGGTGATCCTCATCTGCAGCCACCAGCCTTTGATCTTGCTCGCCACGCGCAGCTGCTTTCCTACCTAGGCCCAAAGCCGATCCCGTGCTTGAGAGTAGGACGATTCCCGTGCGCGACACAGAACTACGAATTGCGACAGCTAGCGTTGGGCGGCACGCTTTCACGCGTCGCCCAACGTAGCTACGTTTCCTACAAGGCAACTTTGCCGCTAGCGATAGGGTCAGTTTTGAGCAGCGACGAACGCCTCGTAACGATCCAGATTGAAATCTGAATTGCTCTCGGCCCACTCCTCCGCAGCTCCAGCTACGGCTTTACGAAGCTCCGCTACGTCCGGATTCGTGATTTTCATCCCTGCCTCTTCTAGACGGTTTAGCGCTGCGTTATTCTGCTCGATGGTCAGCTCTGATGTGAAAACTCCGCCCTGTTTAGCGGCTTCAGCAATTAGAGCCTGATCTGCAGCTGAAATCCCGCTCCAAACATCTTCAGAGAACGCGAAAAGCTGAGCCTGAGACATGTGCCCAGTCAGAGCTAGGTGATCTTGGACTTCGAAAAATTTCTGAGATTCAATCACAGCCAACGGGTTCTCCTGACCGTCGACGGTCCCCGTGCCCAGTGCCAGGTAAAGTTCAGCAAAGGCTAGAGGCGTCACCGCAGCGCCAAGGGCCTTAGGTGCCATGAAATAGATCGGTGCATCAGGAACGCGAAGTTTGAGTCCTTCGATATCTGCGACCGTGTTTATTGGGCCCACTGAGTTAGTGATGTGTCGATCCCCATACCACCAAGTCCAGTCCAAGACTCGAATTCCAGTTTCAGCTGCCATTTCCTCGGTCATTTCAGCGACAACATCTGAGTTGCTCGCTTTAACGAGACTTGCGTAGTGACTGGCTTCATCGTCGCCATTCAGGACGTAGGGAAACGCGAGAATTGCGGCATCTGGATAGAGATTCGACGCGCCTGCTGGCGAGGTCGTCACAATATCTAACGCTCCGGAACTAACTTGGCCCATCATCTGGTTCTCACTGCCCAGTTGAGAGGAAGGAAAGATTTCAACAGTGATCCGACCCTCGGACGACTGTTCTAGGATTTCCTTAAACTTCTCCGCACCTGCATAAAGGGGTGCCGTTGTGGCGACCTCCATGCCGAGCTTGAGTGTAAACGCCTCTCCTTCGGAGTTTGCACCGGCACCGTTTGCCCCTGTGGTCGCGGAACAACCTCCGAGTGCCACCATTGACACCATGGCGGCGATTGTTAGCACGATTTTTCTTCGGTAGTACATTTCTGATTCCTTTCTCGTGCGGACCCTTTGGAAGGATCCTTGGGTTCTGCATCGTTGCAAATGCAGAGAGGTTCACTCGAGGCTCAAGGACCTGCCAGCAAGCCCGGTAGCCAAGTCGTCATGAGCGGGACGTAAGTGACAAGCAATAGGACGATTCCGAATACTACGAAATACGGCGTGTTTGCTCGCAAGAAGTCGCCGACTGTAACTCCTGCAATCCGATTTGTTATGAACATCACAACGCCCAGTGGAGGGGTAATCACGCCGATCATTAGGTTCACCACTACCAGCGTCGCGAAGTGCACAGGGTCGATCCCCGCAGCCAAAACCGCTGGCATCAGGATGGGTGTAAGCAAGATGATTACGGCTAGGGCTTCCATAAACATGCCAAGGAGCAACAAAAGAATGTTGATAAGAAGGAGAAAAAGCCACGGAACCGCATACAAGGGTTCTAACGCTGTCGCGATTAGTTGGGGCACATTCTCAATCGTCAACACGTATCCGAAGGCAGCGGCAGCGGCCATGATTATGAGGATTCCAGACGCGTCCATTGCGCTTGCAAGGCCGGCGCGAAACATCTCGCGGATCCCGAGATTTCGATATATCACCACCCCAACCACCAGTGCGTAAACGCACAGGATGCTCGCCGCTTCGGTCGGTGTGAATACTCCGCTTAAGATGCCGCCCACGATGATCGCCGGCGCTACGAGCGCCGGGACTGCGACAGCCGTGCGCTTGAAGATAGCTCGCAGATTAGCCTTTGCCTCGAGAGGCCACTCATATTTGCGCGCCAGAAGCATCGTGGCCACCGAAAGCCCAAGTGCGAGCACGATACCCGGCACCGCCCCGGCGAGAAACATCTCCCCGACCCCAAGGCCCGCGGTGGTAGCGATGACGATCATCGGAATAGAAGGTGGTATCAGTGGCCCGATGACTGCCGAAGAGGCGGTCAAGGCAGAGCTGAATGGTGCGGTGTAGCCTCCCTTTCTCATTGCTGGAATCAGCATCGATCCGAGTGCTGAAGCGTCAGCTACGGCCGAACCACTTACGCCGCCCATGACGAGACTCACACCGATGTTGGTCTGCGCGAGACCCCCTTTTACGCGACCGACATAGGCCAAAGTTGCGTTGAGCATTCGTTGCGTCAACCCACCGGAGTTCATTAGGTTTCCCCCGAGAATGAAAAGCGGTAACGCAATGAGGACGAATGAATCCACACCGCTGACCATGCGTTGCACACCGACGGTTGGCGGCAATGGGCTTAGGAAAAGTATGTACGCGAGGGAGACTGCCAAGAGAGCAAAGGCGACGGGCACTCTCAGGAGGAAAAGCGCGAGAAGTCCAAGAACCAGCAGGATAACGATCATTTTTTCCGCCCCCCGAACCGGCTCGTCGCTCTGTACGCATCCCGGGCGCTATAGAACAAGATCAAAATGGCGGCTATAGGCACACAGGCGTAGACCATTTGTAGAGTGACGCCAGGGACAGTCGTGCGCGCGTGTGTCGTGGCCACGAGCTCCCAACCGAACACCAGTAGGTAGATTGCGATTCCGGACTGCACTAATTGACCAAGAATGTTGAGCGAGGTCCTGCCCCGTTCTGGCAGCCTTTGGTAGATAAAATCAATCTCGATGTGGGCATGATTCTTTACCAATACCGCGGCACCGAGCATCGTCAGCCAGATCAAGAGATACCGACTAAGCGGCTCAGTCCACTCCAAAGGTTCATTCGCAAAACGCGTAGCCACGCCAGCCGCGCTGGCAACCAGAATTCCTGCAAGTAGCAGCAGTACGACTGCTTCCTCGATGAATCTCCACCATGGCCTACGTACGGCAGTTGACGGGTCGGTGCCGCGATCCGATTTAGTCGGATCCTCAGAATGCGCGCCTGTCATGCGTTTCCTCTTCCGTTCAACATTGAACCTGTGGACAATTTGTAGCATATGAAACAACCCTGTGCAACATACGCAACGCGCGGTGCACTCGATCGCGGCACGCTACGGTCTCGTTTCTGGCATTCGGCTTTCGCCAGCGTTGGTTTGCTCGCGTCGTTCCCACCAAGGGCGACAGGTAGCGCGCTTCTTGTCAGCCCGAATCGTTGATCGATTGGACCCGTCGCCCGTGGCCTGGTCACGGTGTCGATTGCTCGCAAGCCGTGTCGGCTCTGAGCGGCGTCAATCAAGACGCTTCGCGACTCCCAACATCTAGTGCAGCAGCATTATTGGGACAGAATTGGCGGCACAGAGTCAACGTTCAGTTGGAACTCAGGGGTGTGCCTGCGCTTTCGAATCAGCCAGCGACCCTGTGCCCAGACCAACTCGTCTGAAAATCGAACGCTCCGAATGCTTACTGGCCCGCCCTCTGTCGCTTGGAGGAATGCAACCACCTTCGAATCAGCTCGAGCCGTCCTTCGGTTGATCAAACTCACAGTCAGGTGACACGGGAGATGTGTAGTGGCCTGAAACTGCTCGAGTCTCCTCGTAAAGCTCACGACGCCTTCTCCGCCACGTAATTCATCTGGGTCATTGTTATAAAAGGAAACTGAATCCTTCGAGAATAAGGCCGCTAGAGCTTCCCAATCCCGCGAGTCGAGTGCCGCCAAATACTGTTCGAGGACCCTTCCGATTTCCAAGTGGATTCTGTCGTTCCGTTTCAACTGGCGCTCCTTCTGTTCTCTATCCATGGTCATTATTTCTACGGCAGCCTCATTCACGAGGATCTTCACCGGGCGGCAAGCAGATCACGCGCAATATGCAACAGCGATACGTTGCACATTATGCATGGTGTTGCGCAATGCTTCTGTACTCATCATACTTGTGGAACAGAATGGCTCGAAACCGACGACTCGACCAGGAGCGGCCCGCCCAGCGGTCAGTTCTTGCGCGTAATAGCGTTATCGAAGAAAGCGACCAAATGCTCAATTGCAGTTCTTACGGATTTCTCTGGACTAAATCACTCCGCGAGACGGTTGATCAACTGAGCCGACTCGAAATTGCCGGTGTCGAAGTTGTCAACAGCCCGCCTCATGATGTAACCGAGTCTTTTAGGAGCGCCCAGCGCCACCGAGATCTTCCGGTGATTGGTCTCAACCCACCAGGGCTGGACATCAACTTGACGAGCCCCGACCCTGAATGGAGAGCGGCAAGTGTTAATCACTACATCCGAACAATCCAATCGGCCCATGCGTGCAAAGCGGAGTATGTGGTGGTGGTACTTGGTCGGCGGCATCCACTTTGGGCTGCACCAGTGGAGAGCGCACAGAGCTGGGCGGAAGACGGCCTCAGCACTCTCGCAGAAGTCGCGCGAGATCTCGGAATCAAGTTGGCAGTCGAAAACACACCGAACAGCTTCTTTCCCAAAGGCGCCCAGATTTCGAATCTACTCAACGCCGTAGACCACGACAGCCTCTCAATTTGCTACGACATTGCAAATGGTCATTTCGTGGAGGACGCGTACGAGTCGCTTCGACAACTTTCTAATCAGATCTCCGTGGTGCATCTCAGCGACACCGGCAGGGATCGTTGGTCTCATAATCCGATCGGAAACGGTTCGGTCAACTGGAGTCTGGTAGGCAGTGAATTGGGACTTTTCTCATCTAAGCCAAAGCTGGTCCTCGAAACGTTGCATTCGACGAACCCGATCCGAGGGCTAGAGAGTGATTTGTCCGCTCTTCGACTAGCCGGAATATCTTAGTTACGACCTCACTCAATGAAATACCCATCTTGCATGCGCGATTCGCTCGCAAGCAAATGATCGTTAGGAACTCCAAATGCGTGCGCTACTTCTGAGCGATTCGCAGAAACCTGCGTTGCAGCTTGTAAATGCCCCGGACCCAATCCCCGAGCCTGGGGAAGTCTTAGTTCGAATCAGCCACCTTGGGCTCTGCGCGACAGACATGGGATTTATAGAATGGGCTCCCAATTTCATCGCACAATACGAAACCCCCTTGCCTCATGCGATTGGACATGAGATGAGCGGTCGTGTCATCAAAATTGGCCGAGGTGTCGACGATGCACTCCTAGGAGCAAGAGTCGCCGTTAACCCACACCTCCATTGCAAGGTTTGTGTGAACTGCCTGCAAGGTCTCGAAAACATGTGTTTAGACAGGCCCATTTTGGGGTGTCATATATGGGGAGGCGCCGCTGAGCTTGTCCGAATTCGCGCCGAGAATGTGTATGTCCTCCCCGCGAGCGTTGAGCTATCACTGGGAGCTCTTGTTGAACCGATCTGCGTTGCGTTGCACGCCATAAGTCGCCTCGAAACGCGCGAAGACGAGGAGATCTGCATAATTGGCGCCGGCACAATCGGGACTCTGTGCGCGCTCATTTTGAAAGCACAAGGGCGCGAATCTTTTCTGCTCGGGGTGGCCGGCGATGAGAAGCGGATTGAGTTCGCGAGACGGAGTGCCATCCGCTCGGGTATTTCCTACGACGGCCGCCCGACGTCGGTGATCGAGGCCGCCGGGGCCGAGAGTGCAGTGAGACGCGCGATCACCCAAGTTCGCGATGGAGGGAACATCGTGCTTCTTGGATTGCCCCACCACGAGATACAACTGGATTTCGCGATGGTCACGTTCAAATCTTTGACCATGACCGGGTCACGCGGTTACACCCCCGCTACATGGAAAGCGGCCATCGAACTACTCGAGGTCTCACCTGGGACATTCGACGGCGTGGTTGGTGCCGTGTTTCAACTTGAGGACTGGAATTCGGCACTCGAGCAGGTCCAGTCCCGCGCGCATCTAAAGGTACAGCTGGCGCACTAAAGGGGCGGTGCTTGGAACCCGGATCTCAACGGGCCTGAACCCGATAGTTGTTCTCAAGAACGCCTATCCGTTCTTAAGCGTTCCGGTTTGGAAGTGACTGCTCAACTGATGTTTCGGGTTCCCTGTGCTTCGTTGAGGAACTGTCACGGCGGGCACCCTAGAAATCGCAAACGCCTACTCGTCTTTAAACTCGCGCGCGCGACTCAATTTATATGCGCAAACCTGGCGCTCAAAGCAGCTCAGCAACTTGCAGCACAATGTCGACTACCGAATAATCATTATTCCGTCGTGCTAAAACCGGCTACGCAAGTATCGATTTGCCGATCTAATGCCGAGGAGCGTTGCTGGGGCGATCTGACCCAAGCCACGGTAGCGGGGCTGGCTCGGGCCCCACATTCTTGAGCTCAGTAGCGCCCAGTGCCGCACTTGCCATCCTCGCGGCCCAACCGACGTGCTCAATCAACAATGGGATTCTCTCCAGCAACAGTCTTGATGACGGCCCAGAGATCCCAAGACTTGCTTGCACGCTGCCATCAGAGGAATACACCGGAGCCGCCAAGCAGCGCATGCCTATTTCCAGTTCCTCATCATCGAGTGTTGTTCCGCTGAGTCGCGTCATCTCCACCTTGGCAATCAATTCTTCAATCGATGAGACTGTATTAGGCGTTCTACGTTCGAACGCTACGCCTTCGTACATTGACCGAAGGTCATCATTCGATAACCCGCTGAGAAATGCGGTGCCTGTGGCGCTCTGGTGTGCGAGGACTTCCTTTCCAACCCAAGAGTGCATCCGCACCGAATGCCAGCCATCCACCACTGCCACTGTCCGAACGCGATCCGCTCGAAGCACGCCGAGATGACTGGTTTCTCCCGTTTGATAGCTGAGTTCCTCAAGAAACGGAGTCACAAGCTTGGAGATGTCCATCCCTTGACCCGCTAAAGGTCCAAGTGCGGCAAGTCGGCTACCGAGGTCATAGCGGCCCGCGCTCGGAGTCGTTCGAAGGTAACCAGCCACGGCAAGAGTCGCAGCGAGCCGTGAGGCGCTCGACTTATGAATTCCGAGTTCATTCGCCATTTCACCTATCGTGACTTGCCTACGGGTCTCAGAAAACATATCGAGTATACGGAGCCCTCGGTAAAGCGAGATTACCTTAGGGCTGTCATCTCCAGCAGTGATCGAATGCGTAGTCACCTTCACCATCGTAGTGCATTGGGTTGCGTGATACGCAAGAAGCGCGCTAAATCCGCGCGACGCCCTCAAGAATAATGCGACAGGTGCGGTCCACGCTCACCGTCGCAACGGTGCCGTCCGGGTCGACATCTGCGCGAGCGTACACCATCCCACTGCGACCCAGAAGAGAGGTCTCAGCCTTGCTCATGCCCGCAACAAGTTGGCTCGGAATGGTACCTGCTATTGACCGCGTTGCCGCCAAGCACATTGCTCCGGACACAGGGATCGTGAGGATCGGAACGCCCATCGACAACGCCCACACGTTCAGGTCTGCGCCGCCACTGCCATTACCGACGACGAGAATCCGCGGCATTGCGGGCGACCGAAGTGCTGCCTCACTCCGGCTTTCCACCAGGCCCATGGCGACCGCGGTTGCGTCCCGAATCTCTTGAACTCGCGTCACGTCGGACTCATGCATTCCGGCGCTGATACTCGAGTCTGAATGCCTAAAAGCTGACTTTGCACTCACGATGACATATGGGTGAGTGATGTCGGCGACAGTCACCTGTATCTCCTCCCCATCCACGCACACTGTGTTTTGATGCGCCCCTAGGGGGAAGGTGGTCTTTACGGTCGCACCCCCTGGCTCAATGTAGCTTGTCCTGACCGAAGCTTCCCCGCTTCCCCACAAAGACGAGTTCGGAGTGGAAGCATGCACTGTGCGTCCTGTGCTGAGATTCCGCATGCGCACAATCTGATTCTGTTTGGTGATCAGACCAGCGGCCGCTGCATACAGCGGGACCGCAGCTGTCAAGTTCCCGCAAGTACCCTGCCAATCCACAACATGAGTCCCTGGCGAAAGATTTCCAACAGAAAAGTCGAGCTCATGGTCGGATCGATCCTCACCGATATTGACCAACACAACCTTTGACGTAGTGGGTTGTCCGCCTCCAAGTCCGTCCGTGCAACTCATGTCCCGGGCCCCAACGAGTCGAAGTGCGAGTTCGTCTAAGTCGAGCCCCGAGGCAATCGCATCCTCCTTTCGAATGAAAACACCCCGACTCGTCCCGCCTCGAACAACCATCACGGGCAATGAAGCACGCATTTTTAGCTCCAGAGCAATGCACCCGAAGTGCTCGCCAATGGATTGAGCACTCCTCCACCTGACGGCTGCACCGAACGCCTATCCGACAACACGTTGATAAGCGATGGTCCGTTTTGCGACTTAGCCCAATCGAATGCATCAGCAATTTCCGACGGGTCTGAAACCGTGCGAGCGGCGATGCCGCAAGCTATTGCCACCTCAGCGAAGTTGAGGCGGTAGCCCGGGTTTTCACCACTCCCGTCGAAGACGGAGAATGCGGTGCGCCCAGTTGCATCAATCTGCCCATTGGCGACGACGCCATAAGCTGCGTCATCAATGACAACGATTGTTATTGGGAGATTGTATTCTGCGACCGTCGGAAGCGCTGCAAGAGACATGGACAGACCTCCGTCGCCGATCCAAGCTACGGTTGGAACGTCGGGGCGCGCCAGCGCAGCGCCGATCGCGCCTGCCAGCCCGACCCCCATCGAAGCGCCCCCCATGCTGCTGATCACGTAGTCGTCCGCACGAGCCTCAAACTGCTGAATGATCCATTTGTGATGCTTTCCGCAGTCGCTCACAAGATTGATGGGACCGTCAAACGCGCTTCTAAGCGCCGCCACCACGGCCCCGGTTCGGATCGAGTTTGCCTCGCCAACGTCCTCCGCGGATTCACTTACAACGGCGCGCCATTGAGCCTTAGACTCCGCGATCTGCTCAAGCCATTCGCTACGATCATTCGCGCTCTCGTTGTCAGCGAGCAGATCCAAAAGTACATTTCGCATGTCGCCGAGCAACGCAACGTCAACTGGATAAGCGTTGGCAACTGCACTAGCTTCGATGTCCACTTGGATGAGATTGAACTTTTCGCTGTTGAAGGTGGCTCCGGGCGTCCATGAGCTTGTGGTCGTCTCAGCCAGCCGCGCTCCCAAGACAATTACAAGGTCTGCTTGTCGAAGCGTACTGTTGGCGGCTGAGGTTCCTGTCCACCCGGCAACTCCAACCGCAAGAGCATGATCCTCGGGAAAGGCGCCTTTCCCGGATGCGGTCGTTGCGACCGGCAGAGAGTACCGCTCGGCGAAGTCTCGCAGCTCCTCCCTCGCGCGACCTAAGTTGACCCCGTTTCCGGCCAAAATGACTGGCTGCTTTGCGCGCGCGATCATCTTCAGCGCTTGCTCAATGGAGTTCGCCTCCGGCCGCGTTGTCGAATTAGGCACAAACCGCTCTATCTGGGGCGATGACGGCACCTCGGTCTGCTCGCTCCAAAGCTCCTGAGAGACCACGAGCCCCACTGGGCCTGGTCGGCCGGAAGTGGCTTCACGCAACGCGGCAAGGGTATTTCCTGCTATATCCACTGCTGAGCGTGGCTCCCAGACCCGCTTCACTGCTGGGCGTACAAGCCCCCGCAAATCGTCGTCAGTTTGTCGAGATAGCTCTTGATACCCGCCTCGACCAATCCCTACACTCGCGGTATTCCCGGTCACGAAGAAGAGGGACGAGTAGTCTGCGTAGGCGTTTGCAACACCGATCAGGCCGTTGAGTGCGCCCGGAAAGGCGTGAGTAAACGCGGCCATTAGTCGGCCAGAGACCCTGAAATATACGTCGGCAGCGAACGTTGCAGTAGCCTCATGCCGAACTAGAATGCTCCGCAATTTGTCACTTTTTCCTACCGCGAGCGCAAAGTCACCGACCGTGTGACCCGGAATCCCGGCAACCACCTCGACGCCCGCGTCTTCGAGAATCGAGACCAAGAGATCGGCTCCTGAAACTTTGTTGTTGTCCATTACTCACTACTTTCTTATGTTTTGGATTATTGGTCGCCGAATGCAGTGAAGCCGCCGTCGACGATAAGGTCCGTGCCAGTGATGTATTCGTTGTCAAGCAAGAAGAGGGCCGCGCCTGCCGCCTCTTCCTGAGTCGCAAGTCGGCGGAGCGGGATTTGTTTGAGTCGCTGCGCGAGCAAATCCGGAGGCATGTCGTTCCGCAGTCGTTCGGTTTCGGTCGCGCCCAGGGCTAGTGTGTTCAGCCGAATATTGAGCGGCGCCAACTCGATCGCGAGTGACCTTGTCATCGCGTGAAGTGCGCCCTTCGCCGCCGCGTAGGCCGACGTTTTCGAGACTCCGCGTAGCGCATGCATGGTGCCTACGTTCACGACAGACCCACCGGCCTTTGGGTGAAGGCGCCTGTCGCTACTGGCCCTTACGTACGCTTGAATCATTGAGTAGTTTGCTTCCACGTGGATTGCCAGAAGACTTCTCAAGCGATCAGCGCTATACGTCTGCAGACTTCCGTAGTCCACGGTTCCCGCAACATTGACCAGCTCCTCGACACCACCGAAGACGTGATGAGCCTCCTCAAAAATCCTGGTCGGAACACTCAAATCACTTAGATCAGCGCAAATGCTATGGGCAGCGAACCCGGCACCCTGAATGGAATTCAGCGTTTCGCTGAGCGCATTCTCATCTCGATCGATAATGACGACGCTGCGCCCGGATCTCGCGAGTAGCTTTGCGACGGATGCACCAATGCCGTTTGCCGCGCCAGTCACAATCGCGGTTTTACCCTCCATGATTGACCTCGCTCCCTTGGGTGATCTTGACATTGGGATGAGTATGACCCAGTCTTGTACAACACGCAACTCGATGCGCAATACGCAACAGAACGGATACGGATTGGTTTACGTAACTCACTTTGGACATGCCGGACTCCTCGTTGAGGACGGGGTCGAACGATTTCTGGTTGACCCGGGAACGCTCTCGCACGGATTTGAAGGTGAGCGTGATCTGAGTGCCGTTCTCATCACCCACCAGCACGCTGATCATCTCGATGCACATCGTGCGGCGGATCTGTTGGCCGAGAATCCAAACGCGTCGCTGATTTTGGATTCAGAATCGGCTGAAATCCACGACAAACTCACAAGCCCAGACCGAGTCCGGGTTGTAGACGAGGGTGACAAACTTCACTTTGGCGACGTGGAAGTCTCGGTGATTGGACGCTCACACGCCGTGATCCATCCAGATGTTCCGGTTGTATCCAACGTTGGCTATTTCTTCGAGTCCTCCGGACTATTTATTCCCGGCGATGCGTTTACGGCACCGGATCGAGAGGTGAAGACCTTAGCGCTCCCTATTTCCGGGCCATGGCAGCGTCTGAGCGACGTTGTTGAGTATCTTCGGCTCGTACGCCCGAAAGTGGCAGTCCCGGTGCATGAGGGAATGCTCGCCCACCCGGGGATATACGTTGACTACCTTCGACGCTTGGGGCCGGCGGAAACCCAGATCAAGGTTCTCGAGCCGAATTCTGCAATAGAATTCTGATAGCTCAAAATCAGTATGCACGAGCTAGGGTTGACCTTTGCGCTCGTGCATTCAGATTCATGCGGCATCTGAGTATTTGACCTGGTCATCGACGACGACTTCAGGAAAAGTCGTGTGCAATTGCGACGCGTCATCCTCCCATGCGAACGGGCGTCTAATGCGCTATTCGGGGCGATGTCTACCTCGCGTCCCGCGTGCGATGGCACCGCACTAAAGGCAACGGTGCTGCGCCGCGATGCAATCGGTATCGTATTCCAGCAGCCGAAACTGCTGTCGTCGTTGACGGCACGGGAAGGAACAAAAGAAGAAGGACGACTAGAACGTCCTTGCACGAACTTGCACTACGCTACACAGCAGGGATTGTGTGACGAAGTCACATCCATCAGGTCTTGAGTCATGATGGATGGCTAATAGTGATTTCACCTCTATTCGGAATCGGTATCTACGAGTGGCGGTATGACGAATGTCTGAACGTAGCAACAAGATTTCGTTGTGGGGCGCAGTCTCCCCTGGCACCGGGGTAATGATCGGCGCGAGAATATTCGCCCTTGTCGGTTAAGTTGCCGAGTTCGCCGGTAAATCCGTCCCTGCTTTCCTTCTCGGAGCAGCCGTGGCCGCGGTGAGCTCATATTCGTATGTCCGCTACTCCAGCGTGAACCCTTCGTCTAGCGGCATGACGATGCTCCTTAAGGACGCGTGCGGCCCGGAGTCACCGCTAGCGTACTTAGCCTGTTCATGTCCGCATCAATGCTCGTGGCGGAAAGCCTGCTGGGTAGAGCTCTCGGCACCTACTTCTTCTGACCCTTCTTGCTCCCGTCTTGAGCGTCGCGGCAATCGTGACGGCAGCAATCGTGAACTATGTCCGCAGCACTCTGGTTGAGCGATCGGCCGTGATCACGGCCGTGCCCAAAACTGTGGGCGTTTCCGTTTTGGCCATCGCCGGTCTTCTCTTCGGCGTCATAGCCGGCAACAATGGGAACCTCCGGAAATCAGCGAACGACCCAGTCGATTTCGTACGTGAGTTCGAGCATCGGAGCGAGCGGTGCCCGCGAAACACGCGGCTGCGCGCTGGCGCAAGCGGCTGAACCCTCATTTGGCTTCTGGGGTGTCGGAATCAGCGACGCCATCGCTATCTTCCCGACTCTTTCGAGGCTACTCACCGCTTCTACTCCTTGTCACGGTTCTAGGAGGTGCTGGAGGTGTCGTCCCTTCAACGTCCCCGTTCCGCACCAGTCGATGAGCGTCACCGCCGGGCTAGCGCTCGTCGTGACGGCGTTTCTCGAACTCAGCTAGATCGCGTCGACGGGGCTGTTTCTCTACCTGACCGTGGATCTGGCCGGGTAGCGGGGAGTCATCCGTCACCTCCGCAAGAAGCTTGAATCCCGAACTTAGCTCCCCACGTTGACGGGCCAGCGCAATCTTGTGCGCACTTACGTGATTGCGGCTCTACCCGTACCAGAGACGGAACCTGAACCCGAACCCGCCAAGCATTAATAGTGAAAACAAGCGCAGTAAGGACGAAGCCAACGACACGGGCAAGAACAAGGGGAACGATAGCGGAAACGATAGGGATCAGGACCAGCGGTTCTCGAACATCGTTTCCTCAACGCGACCGAATTGCGCCCCCGAGCGGCTGCTTTCGCTCGCTGCGGCGCGTTGCTAACCTCGCGTATGAGCGGACACGAGCACCATAAAGGCGAGGCCGACCCGGCTGGCCAGACTGGGCACGTCAGATTAAAAGGATTGGCTAGATCGGCAACTACTTTCGAGGTCCGGCAGACTGCCGATGGATCCATACGACACCGCAGCCGATTCCTCACTGCCCTGGCAAGCACAAATCGGTTCCCTTTGATGGCTCGCCAATGATGGAGCCGGGAATGAGAAAAGGCCTCCCCGAGAAGCAGCTCGCGAACAGTAAAACACCGTATGAGACAATCAACCATGGCTGATTCGTGGCGACGCACCCCGACCGAAAGTCCGGTTACTTTCGAGGTCGACACCTCCGCGCCGATCCCGCCGTTCGAGCAAATCAAAGCTCAAGCCATTGCACAGATTGCCAGCGGCGAGCTTATTGCCGGAACCAAACTTGCCACCGTGCGCCAGCTTGCCAGCGACCTAGGGCTAGCCCCCAACACTGTTGCTCGCGCCTACCGCGAACTCGAAGCTGACGGCTTTCTGCTGTCTCGCGGGCGCAACGGAACCATCGTCAAGGCCCGCCCCGGCGACGCCGCGGCACTGCTTCAGCTCGATGCGAAGGCGTACGCAGACCGCGCCGCCGAGCTCGGCGTTAGCGAAGACGAAGCGCTCCGTTTCGTCTCCACAGCCCTTCGAAGCTAGCTAACGCTCGGCGAGGACGCCCATCGAGTCGATCTTGGCTCGAGCTCGTTACTCGTCGATCTCCGATTGGGTGGCGGCTCGATCTCGGCGCCAGGCGCGAATGCCCGCGATGATCGAAATCACGATAACGACCGCGGCGATGACGTATGCCGCGCTCTTCACCCCAGGGATCGATGCCGCAAAGAATCCAATGAGCGTCAAACCAACACCCCACAGGAGGGCACCGACAAGGTTGCTCGAAAGGAATCGGTAATAGTTCATCCGCCCAAATCCGGCAATCACGGGGATGAGCACCCGGCCGAAGGGCACGAAGCGTGCGACAACCACAGACCACCAGCCGTAGTTCTTGTAGAACCTCTCTGATGCTCTAATCGCTTGCTGCAACCGCAAACTTTTTCGTTTCTCGAGGTAATCGCGGCCCGCGTGACGCCCAATGAGGAAACCGACTTGGTCGCCGAGAAACGCCGCGATGCCCACGCCAATGGCAAGCACCACAATGTTCAGCTCGGGGTGGGCAGCGGTCATCAGCCCCGCGGCGAAAAGAAGCGAGTCACCGGTCACGAACGGTATGAACACGCCAAGAAACAACGCCGTACCGGCGAAGACAAGAAACAGAACCACCGCATAGAAGAGGAACGGCCCTAAAGTTTCGAAGAACGCAATGAGATCCGTCTGCAGGCTCGAGACCGGAAGTTCATCGTCAGCCATCAAGTTCCAATCTAGAGGCGGCGTCCCGACGGGAAGCCGCACTTAACCGTATTACAGAACTAGGGCCACTCGGTGAGCACCGAGAATTGTGGCGGAGGTTAGCGCAACACCCCAAGCTCGCGCGCCTTCGACACCGCAGCGGTACGCGACGACACATCCAGTTTCGAGAATACATGCACCAGATGCGACTTCACCGTCGTCTGCGAAACGAACATCTCCTTCGCAATCGCCGCATTCGACTTGCCAGAGGCAACCCGCTCCAGCACATCAATCTCACGCTTACTCAAACTCACTTGCGGCGTGCGCATCCGATCGAGCAGCCGACCGGCTATTACCGGCGCCAAGGCGCTCTCCCCTGCCGCCGCCGCGCGCACTGCGGCGATCAACTCGTGGGGTGGCGCATCCTTCAATAGGTACCCGCTCGCACCGGCTTCTACGGCCCCCAGAATGTCACCATCGGTGTCGTAGTTGGTGAGGACCAACACGTATGGGGCCGCACCGAGGGCTCGGATCCGCCGGGTAACATCCGCCCCAGACTCCAACTGGCCGAACTGCAAATCCATCAACACAACGTTCGGATTCGCACTCCGTGCGAGAGCGAACGCCTCATCGGGCGTCGCCGCCTCACCGACCACGTCTAAATCAGCTTCGTGATCGAGGAGCGCCCGCAACCCGGCACGAACAACCGGATGATCGTCGGCGATAACTACCCGAATCATGTGGTCTCCTGTGTTGCTTCCGTCAGAGTCAGCTCAACCGTCAGCGTAGTGCCCGCACCCGGTTGTGAGTCCACAACGAGGGTGCCTCCCAACTGTTCAACCCTGTCTTGTGTCGCCGTCAGGCCGAACGAATCAGAGCCCCCGACGGCACACGCCTGACGCACCAGCTCTGGGTCGAAACCTCGCCCATTGTCGGAGACGGTGAGCCGCACTGCTGCACGATCATGCTCAATCGAAATGGTCGCCTGGGAGGCCTGCGAGTGTTGCACCACATTCGCCATCGCCCCCTGCGCAATTCTTAGCAACGCGGTCTGCACCGGCATCGGCAAGTCGAGAGCATCCGCAACACGAACCCGCACCTCACGCTGCGAGTTCTTCCACTGATTCTCCGCCAGACGGCGCAGCACCGCGCCCAATCCCTGCTCCACTAACGCGTCGGGAGCAAGTTCACGAATGAAGTTACGAGTGTCGGCGAGGTTGGCTGCGGCAGTCTCGCGGGCAAGCCGCACATGCTCGAGCCCCGCCGCCTCCGGGTCAGCACGCTCAGCGGCGTGCAGCAGAAGTTGGATGCTCGACAGCCCTTGCGCGACGGTGTCGTGAATCTCGCGTGCCAGTCTCGCGCGCTCCGCCAGCACACCTGATTCGCGCTCCGTTTGCGCCAGCTGGTCGCGTGCCTCCAAGAGTTGTTTCATGATCAGCTCGCGCTCGACAGCCTCGGCGGCCAACGATTTGTAGCCTAAACCGATCACGATTGCGACACCGGCACCGACGAGCGGTCCGACAACTCCACCGACCGTCCAGCCGTGGTGCAGGCCAAGCCCGACTATCGCCAGCGCCGCGGATCCGAGCACGGCAAAGGTGCGCCATCCGCTCGGAAGCAGGTGGAGATAGAGGAAGAACAGGGCAAACACGAGGTAGGCAGCTTCGGGAATCAACCACACCAGCACGAACCATTCGCACGACAAGACGAGCGCCCACACATAAGTGCTCGTTGATTGTGCTGGTGAACCGGCCGCAATGGCCCGCCTCGCCAGCACACCGCCGAACGAGTAGGTGCCAATCAGCAGCAATGCGAGGGCGACCACCGACACCGTGTTCGGGTTTCCGTCCACGAACGCCCGCACAATCACCAGCGCGGTCAGCGCCGTAAACAACACATGCAGAGCAGTTCGCAACCCCACAAAAACGGGAGTCAGAGCGGTGTGATTCACCATTCGACCCTACTGCCACGCACACCGCCCACTCTCCACCAAAAGGATGATTGTTCGCTCCCCAATTAGTTTGCGCAAGTACAGCCTCCAGGCCGATGCGCCCCCGTCGCTGAGGGAGGAGCATGAATGCTGTCGCATTCGTCGACGCCGAAAGGACTCCCATGTTTGTTGCGTGGCGCGATCTGCGCTTTGCTCGCGGACGATTCGTGCTCATTGGCACCGTCGTGGCCCTCATCACTTTGCTTGTTGGTTTTCTCAGCGGCCTCACCGGTGGACTCGCCGCCCAGAACATCTCAGGGGTGTTATCTCTTCCCGCCGACCAACTCGTGTTCGCAACGCCAAGCAGCAAGGGCGATACCGAGGCAACATTCTCAGACTCAGACATCACCGAGACGCAGGCCGCCATCTGGGCTGCCGCGACCGGCGTTGACGAGGCAAACCCCATCGGCGTCTCGCAGACCAAGGCGGAGTCGACCGAATCCAGCACCGCCATCGCAATCTTCGGCGTCGTGCCTGGCTTCGACGAGACCGCCCCAAGCGGCGATGGCAAGGTCGGTCTCTCGGAGGATGCGGCGACGGGTCTTGACGTCACCACCGGTGACACCATCACGATCGCTGGCACCGACTTCACCGTCGAGAAGATCAGCGGCAACTGGTGGTACAACCACACCCCAGTCGTACAGATGACCCTCGAAGACTGGCAAGGTTATTCCGCCACGACCGGCAACCCGGATGCCTACGCCACCGCCATTGCGGTCACCGGCGAAGCTGACTGGGCCGCCATCAATGCTGACGCCGACACACTCAGCAACTCTGTTCTGCTCTCACTGACCGCCGTCAGCTCGTTCCGCTCAGAAATTGGTTCGCTGCTGCTGATGGTGGCGATGCTGTTCGGTATCTCCGCCCTCGTGATCGGCGCGTTCTTCACCGTGTGGACGATGCAGCGCAAGGCCGACATTGCGATGCTGAAAGCGCTCGGAGCATCCACCCCCTCCCTGATCCGTGATGCTCTCGGCCAGGCCCTCGTCGTGCTGCTGATTGGTGTCGGGATAGGCATCGGGGTGACCGCACTACTCGCCACCCTCATGGGGAACGCTCTGCCGTTCATCCTGAGCCCGTTCACCACCGTGCTGCCGGGGGTTGTGATGATTGTGCTGGGCCTCGCCGGCGCCGCCTTCGCCCTGCGCTCCGTCACCACTGCCGATCCCCTCACCGCCCTTGGGAGCACCCGATGATTACCCTCGACAACGTCACCCTCACCTTCCCCGACGGCGAAGGCCGCGTCACGGCGGTCGATCACGTCACCCTCAGCGCCCGCCCCGGAACGGTCACCGGGATCACGGGGCCGAGTGGTTCCGGAAAATCGAGTTTGCTCGCTGTCGCCGCCACGCTCATCCGCCCCGACTCGGGTCGCGTCATGATCGACGACGTGGATGCCGCGCAGCTGTCGGCGACGGACGCCACCGTGCTGCGCCGCGACAGCATCGGCATCGTCTTTCAGCAGTCGAACCTGCTGCCCTCGCTGACCGCGGTGGAGCAGCTTGCCGTCATGAACGAGCTCGGTGCTCCACACAGCCGCGGCAAGCGAGCAGAAGTTGCCGCCCACGCCCGCGAACTGCTGGATGCCGTGGGCTTGGCCGATCACATGAACAAGCGACCGCATCAACTTTCGGGCGGTCAGCGCCAGCGCATCAACATCGCGCGCGCGCTCATGAATGACCCTAAGGTTCTCCTCGTTGATGAGCCGACAAGCGCGCTCGATCAGGAGCGCGGTGCGAGCATCATCGAGCTGATCCTGCGCCTCACCGACGAACGCAACACCTCAACACTGCTCGTGACCCACGATCTGGTTCACCTCCCCCGGATGCACGCGGTCGTGAATATGGTGGATGGGGCACTCGAGTCGGTGCGCGGTGAAGTGCCGGCGGCCGTGGTTTAGCGCCTTGCGCGAGCGACGGGGCTAGTGCCCGACGGTATCGGAGTCCTTACCCGACGACGGGTCATCGATGGCGGCAATCGCTTCGAGGTCTCGCGAGTCTAAATCGAAGTCAAAGACCTCGATATTCTCGGCGAGCCGATCGGGGTTGGCCGACTTCGGGATCGCCACGATGCCGTTTTGCAGGTGCCACCGCAACGCCACCTGAGCCACAGAACGTTCGTGCTTCTCGGCGATCTCCGCGAGAACAGGCTGCTGCAGGATGCCCTTAATCGGGCTGTAGGCCTGTGTGACGATTCCGCGGGAGTCGTGATAGGCGCGCTGCGCCAGACGAGCGTTGGTCGGTGACAGGTCAATCTGATTGACGGCGGGAACGGTTGTTCCAGCATCCGCCAGCACGTCAAGGTGTGCTGGTTTGAAATTGGAGACACCGATCGAGCGCGCGAACCCGTCGGCGTGCAGCTTCTCGAACGTGCGCCAGGTCGAAAGAAACTCGCCGCGGTCGGGCAGTGGCCAGTGAATCAACAGCAGGTCGACATAGTCGAGGTCGAGCCGTTCGAGGCTGCCGCGCAGCCCGTCAATCGCGAGTTCGTTGCCTTGAAATTCACCGTCCAGTTTGGTGGTGATGAAGAGTTCATCGCGGTCGATACCGCTGCGACGGATGCCCTCGCCGACGCCCGTTTCGTTGCCGTACCGCACCGCGGTGTCGATGTGTCGGTAACCGAGCTCGATGGCGGTGGGAACGACCACGGCAACCTCGGCGTCGCTAAGCGGCCAGGTGCCGAATCCGAGCTGAGGAATGCTGTGGCCGTCGTTGAGCGCAATCGAGGGAATCATGCTCTTAGGCTAAACGACCGCCAACGCACAGCACGGGGACGCGCTGAATGCGAGCCCCGTGCTGTGCGGCCAGTGGCCAGTGCTTTCGGTTCTTAGACCTCGAGTGCTGCCATGGCCGGGTCGGGGTTTCCGAAACGGTGTGCGGTGATCGACAGCGACTGCTCGTGGACGAAGATCAGCAGTTCAACACGGCCGGAGGTCGTGACCGGTCCCGACCAGATCGCGACGTCGGGGTTGCCCTCGACAGCTTCCGAGAGTGCGATCGCGGATCCACCGATGAGACGAACGCGGCTGGTGGCGAGCTCGCCACCAGCGGCACGCTCGAGCCAGCGCGCATCCGGTTCCACGACAACATCGGCGACCGCTACTGCTGCATTGTCCGACTCGAACGAGTCGGTGAGCAGTGACGGAAGCGGAATAGCCGAGCTGATGTGGATTCTCGAACCGATGCGGGCGGCACCGGCAATGAGACGGACGAGGTGACCCATCGGCTCACCCTCGGAGAGTCGGATTGTTACCGGTACGGCGCGGTAGCGGAACACGTTGCGCTCCACACCGAGGTCGGAGACATCACGGCTGACACCGAATTCGGTGTCCCACGCACGCTGGTCGCTCTCGGCGGCACGGCGCACACGGTCGAACTCTTCAAACTCCATGCCCGACTGAGCGTTCTTGACCACTGACGACACCTTGTCGCTGAGCCCACGAACCTGAATATCGCGTGCCGAAGGCTGCTCGACGGCTTCCCACTCACCCATGGTCATCAAGTAGTTGGGGCCACCGGCCTTGGCGCTGCGGCCGACGGTCGAACGCTTCCAGCCGCCGAAGGGCTGGCGTCGAACGATCGCTCCGGTGGTTCCCCGGTTGACGTAGACGTTACCGGCCTGAACTTCATCGAGCCAGAGGGCGACCTCGGTGGCGTCGAGGGAGTGGATGCCGGCGGTGAGGCCGTAGTCCACGGCGTTCTGAATCTCGATCGCTTCGGCAAGATTCTTGGCACGCATGATTCCGAGCACGGGACCGAAGTACTCGGTCATGTGGAACTCGCTGCCGGGCACAACACCGGTGCGCACACCAGGGGTCCACTGCTTACCCTCGTCATCGAGCTGGCGTGGCTTTACGAGCCAGCTTTCGCCGGGAGCGAGGGTGGTGAGGGCACCGAGCAGTTTGCCTTGAGCTGGTTCGACGACGGGTCCCATCGTGGTGAGTGGGTCGTGGGGCAGGCCAACGCGCAGGGTGCGCACGGAGTCGACGAGCTGACGTTCGAATCGCTCGCTCTCACCGACCGATCCGACCAGAATCACGAGGGAGGCGGCAGAGCATTTCTGCCCGGCGTGACCGAAGGCGCTCTTGGTGACGTCGGCCACCGCAAGGTCAAGGTCAGCGCTCGGCGTGACGATGATCGCGTTCTTGCCGCTGGTTTCTGCCAGGATCGGCAGGTCGCGGCGCCATTCGCGGAACATCGCGGCTGTCTCCCACGCGCCGGTCAGGATGACGCGGTCGACAGCAGGGTCAGAGATCAGGGTGCGACCCAGTTCGCGATCCTTGAGGTCGACGAGGGCGAGCACTTCGCGGGGAACACCGGCTTGCCAGAGCGCTTCGATCATGACGGCGGCACTGCGCTGCGAGAGCTTGGCGGGCTTGATGATCACACCGCTGCCCGAGGCGAGTGCGGACAGCACGCTTCCCGCGGGGATCGCGACGGGGAAGTTCCACGGCGGCGTCACAACCGTGAGCGCGGAGGGAACGAACTTCGCATCCTCGATCGCGTCAAGGTCAAGGGCGCGCTCGGCGTAGTAGTGCGCGAAATCGATCGCTTCACTGACCTCAACGTCACCTTCGGCAATGGTCTTGCCGGCTTCGTTGGCCATGATCTCGATGAGGGCAGCACGCGACGTTTCGATCGCATCACCGGCACGGTGCAAGATCGCGGCACGCTCGGCGGCGGGCATCGCACCCCAACTGCGCCCGGCTGTTGCCGTGCTTTCGATGATTGACTTCATCTGTTCTTGCGTGCTGACAGCACCGGCCTTGATGGAGTCGATACCGAGCTTCGAGTCAACGCTGCGCGCCAGAATGGCACGACCCCAGGCGCGGTTCGCCCCGATCGCGGGGTCGGTATCTGGCACGTTGTTAAACGGGCGGTCGCCGATGATCGGAGCGGGCTTGGAACGGTCCTGCACCCGGTTGGATTCCTGAACAGGCTTGTCGAGGTTCGCCAGCGACCCCACAAAGCGGTCACGCTCGCGAATGAAGATCTCCTCGTTGCTGGAGAGCTCGAAGAGGCCGGACATGAAGTTCTCGGTGCTGGCGTTCTCTTCGAGGCGACGCACGAGGTAGCTGATGGCGGAGTCGAACTCGCTCGGCTGAACGACGGGCGTGTACAGCAGGAGGCTACCGACATCGCGCTTGATGGCTTCGGCCTGGCCGGTGGCCATACCGAGCAGCATTTCGAACTCAACACGCTCGGTGACGCCCCGCTCTTGGGCGAGGTGCCAGGCGAAGGCGATGTCGAAAAGGTTGTGGCCGGCAACACCGATGCGGACGGCATCCATGCGTTCGGGAGTGAAAGCCCAGTCGAGCACCCGCTTGTAGTGGGTGTCGCTGTCCTGCTTGGTGTTCCAGGTGGCGAGCGGCCAGTGATGCGTGATCGCGTCGACGTGTTCCATCGCAAGGTTGGCGCCCTTCACGACGCGCACCTTAATGCCGGCACCGCCGCGAGCGCGACGCTCCATCGACCAACGGGTCAGTTCCTGAAGCGCACTGAGGGCATCCGGCAGGTAGGCCTGAAGCACGATACCGGCTTCGAGCTCGAGAAGCTCTGGCTGGTCCATGAGCTTCTCGAAGACCGCGATGGTCAGGTCGAGGTCTTTGAACTCTTCCATGTCGAGGTTGATGAACTTCTTGTCCGGGGAGTTCAACGCGAGAACGTAGAGCGGGGTGAGACGCTCAACAACACGGTCAACGGTCTCATCGAAAGCCCACATGGAAAGCTGGGAGACAACCGACGACACCTTAATGGACACGTAGTTGACGTCATCCCGACGCAGCAGCGCACGGGTTCCAGCCAGTCGGCGGTCGGCTTCATCATCGCCAAGCACCGCTTCACCGAGCAGGTTGAGGTTGAGGTTCGAGCCGTGGTCGCGCAGGTGGGTCAAAGCCTTGTCGAGCTTCGCGGGCGTCGCATCGATGATGAGGTGTCCGACCATCTGGCGCAGCACTCGGCGAGCGATCGGAACGATCACCCACGGCAACAGGGGCGCAAAGCCGCCGCCGACCATGATGGCGAAGCGCAGGTACCACGGCAGGAAGGCGGGGATGATGTGGGTGAGGCGTTCGAGGTTGCGACCGGCAACGCGCACATCTTCGGGGCGCACAACCGTGTCGATGAACCCGAGAGTGAACTCGAGACCGTTCGGATCCTTCAGCACACCAGCAAGGCGCGTGGCGCTCGCATCGGCAGGAAACTCTTCACTTTCGGCCAGCCACCGGCGCACTGTAGTGATCGTCTGATCCGCGATCTGCTGGTGTGAAGCACTGAGGTTGTCGGCAGTCGTTGACATGCTCACGAGAATAGGCCTCCGAACGGGGGTTGGGCTGGAACTCTCAGTGTGCGGCCAGAGTGGGCTTAAGCAAAAGCGACGGATTTCGTACGGTATCGCATAGAATAAATTAACTATTGGAGGTCACATGCTCGACGTTCGCCGCCTGCGCCTCTTGCGCGAACTTAAGCTGCGCGGAACCATCGCCGCCGTCGCCAGCGCACTCAGTTACACCCCCTCCGCGGTGTCCCAACAGTTGGCGCTTCTCGAAGAAGAAGCGCGCGTGCCTCTGCTGGTCAAGGCGGGTCGTCGCGTGCAACTGACCCCCGAAGCGGAACTGCTCGTCGAGCACACCGTTGCGCTTCTTGAACGCCTCGAACTGATGGAAGCGGAGATCCACTCCTCGCTCACCGAAGTGCGAGGAACCGTGCGTCTCGCCGTCTTCCAGTCGGCTGCCCTCGGGGTTATCCCCCAAGCGCTCAGCGTCATCGCCCGCGACTACCCGCAGCTGCGCATCAAGATGACTCAGCGGGAACCCGAAAGCGCGCTCTTCGAGACCTGGACCCGCGAGTTCGATCTCGTGATCGCCGAACAGTACCCAGGCCATGCCGCACCCCGGCATCCCGACCTCGACATGATCCCGCTCTACGCCGACGAACTCTCGCTCGCCGCCCCCGCCGGCAGTGGCATCACCGGCCTAACGGATGCCGCCACCAGCGCCTGGGTGATGGAGCCACGCGGCACCGCATCACGTCACTGGGCGGAACAGCAGTGCCGGATAGCGGGAATCGAACCCGATGTGCGGTTCGAAACGGCCGACCTTCAGGCCCACATCCGGCTCGTCGAATCCGGCCATGCGACCGCCATCTTGCCTGGGCTGGTCTGGGGAAGCCGTACCCCCACCGTGGAGCTTCGCCCGATGCCCGGCAGCCCCCGCCGGACCGTTTTCACCTCTGTACGTGAATCGAGCGTCGGTCGACCGTCGATTGTTGCGGTCCGCAATGTGCTCACCGAGGTCGTGCAGTCATTCTCTGCCGAGTAGAACGCGCGGCGGGCTAGAGGGTGCCGCGCATAGTTGGTGCCGGGGCCAGAATTTGCCGCGACTAGTTCCAGACGCTGGGCGCTTCGGCACGGCTGGCGGGTAGCGCAACGCTGTCGACCCACTCCTGAACCCAATCGGGCAGCACCGGGTGTGACTCATCCCACCCGATGGTCTCCAGCAGATCTTCGAGGCTCACGGTGCCGCCAGACCGTTTGAGAAAGCGGGCGCGGGTCATGGCCTGCGCGTAAATCTCGCCGCCGACAACAAAACGTTGCTCAACATAGACCCCCTTCGCGTCGTAACCGACTACACGGGTTTCCAGGTCGAACTTGGTCCACAGGTTGAGCGATTTGCGGAAGCTGATGGTCTCGTTCGCCATCACCGGGTAGTACCCCTTGGCGGAAAGCTTCTTCCATCCACCGGAACGGATGAGTAGATCCATCCGACCGAGGTCCATGATCGAGAAATACACACCGTTGTTCATGTGGCGCAGCACGTCGATGTCGGTCGGCAGTACGCGCAACGACATGGTGCCAACATCCCTGATGCCCAGCGGCGAACGGCGTGCGCTGAGGATGCGGTGCAGAATGGTGCGAAAGATCAGGTTCACCTCTTCAGGTTAGGTGACGCATGATCGACTCTGCCAGCTGTTTGTAGGGATGCTCTAGTGCGGGGAGCCGCGCACTGCAGTTCCCCGCGATTTCCGCTACCCGGATCGGGTGATCTCCCCGCTGAGCCATTCGACCGCCCAAGTTGGGGAATCCGTGAAGTGGATCGCTTTGACCGTCGGGTGGCATCGCGGCGGTGCACCAGCGCGGCCGACTAAAACGCCAGCGGCCTTGAGGACCTCCAGCAGGTCACTCCACGTCCAGCCGGGAAAATGTTCGTCGACGTACTTAAGCGTGTGCCCTCGTGCCATCGGAATCGAATGACCGTAGTGAAGCAAGTGGTCGATCTGAGCCCCGGTGCGGTGCTCCCGATAGCTGTCCCAGCGTGGTTCTCGGTTCACGAACCCGCTCATCGGCGTCGCCACCCGAAAGTGTGCGACGCCATTGAGCTGCGCAAGCTCGTGGTTCTCTGGGATGCCATCAAGCGACCTGAGGAACGCGACCACTGTCTGTGCAATACGCGTCGAGCGCGCCGGCTGTTCAGCTTCGTCAACCGCACCCCAACTCCAGGTGCTGTGGTTGGCTGACTCGTAGGGGCCGCATGGGCCGCTCGCCGTGATGACATCGTCGATGGATCGATAGATGGTCACCCACGCGACCTCGCTGTGGCCAATAGTGAGGCCGAGTTCGATGAGCTGACCCGGCTCCTGAGCGTCAAGGCGAGCAACGAGTCCGACTCTGGTGGACTGCCAGCTCGGCGATGCGGGAATTGGGAAGACTCCGAGGGCGTCGAGACTGTCGGGGCCATCAAAGTTGTCGGGCATGGGTGCTCCTATCCGTCGAGCTTGCGGCTCGAGAACACGAGCCGCCCGTTCTTCCCCTGGGGCACCCGCTCGATGGATCGGGTTGCCGTGCGACCAGCCAGGTACTGTGCGGCCGCAACTCGTGAACGTGGGTGTTACGTTACGGAGCACCACTGACATTGGGTCGGCCGATTCGTATACGTTGAGGATTTTTCGCGATAGCGTGACGGATGTCCCCGGCTGACCATATTCTGATTGAGACATGTACCTACTCAACGACAGCGCTCTCGTCACGAGCGCCAGCGACCTGACCCAGGCGTCAAATTGCGAATTCGGCTTCCTTCGGGTGCTCGACAAGCGGTTGGGCTGGGTGACAGGTCCGCTGCCCGACGACGACGCAATGCTGATGCGGGCGGCAGAGCTGGGCAACGCGCACGAAGAGCGACTGCGTGATCGCTATCGCGACGAGTTTGGTGACGCGATGGTCGAGTTTGATAAGCCGCCCGGGCGGGATGCCGGCGTGCTGCGCGACTACGCGGCACGCACGCGCGATGCGCTTCTGGCGGGCGCACCCGTCGTTTTTCAGGGCGTCTTCTTTGACGAATCCGACCCCGAACTGCCTTTCATCGGCTACGCCGACTTTCTGGTTCGGCAATCGGACGGCAGCTATCGGGTGGTCGACTCGAAGCTGTCGCGTCACGTGCGCGTCACCGCTCTTCTTCAGCTGGCCGCGTACCACGAGCAGCTTCAGAAGCTTGGTGTCGCGGCCGATGGCACCGTCGAGTTGATTCTCGGCGATGACTCCTCCGAGCTCGCCGCGGTGGCCGACATCGCCCCCGTGTTCCGGCACCGTCGGGCTCGCATGCACGCGATCATCGCCGAGCACCGCGCCGAAGGTAAGCCGGTCGAGTGGCACGATGAGCGGTACGCGCGGGATGGTCGCTGCAAATTCTGCACGGAACCTTCCCAGCATGCCGACGACCTGTTTACGGTGGCAGGGCTGCGCGCCGGGCAGCGCACGAAGTTGCTGGCGGCGGGCATCCGCACCCTGACCGATCTAGCCACAACGCCCGACCGGCCCGACGACTTAGCCATCCCGAAAGCGAGTTTCGCCAAGCTTCACCTTCAGGCCAAGCTGCAGCACACCGTTGATCCGACCGACACTGACGCGGTGCCGCCTGTTGTGGTCGTTGACCCGCTGCCGATCGCGAGCCTGCCGGCGCCCAACCCCGGTGATCTGTTCTTCGACTTCGAGGGCGATCCGATGTACTCCGAGCCGGGAATCGGTGGGGTTCCGCGCTGGGGGCTCGACTATCTCTTCGGGTGGGTCGACGCCGAGGGCGACTTCGATTGCCTGTGGGCCCATTCGCACGCGGAAGAGAAGATGGCCCTGCGGTCATTTCTCGACTTCGTCACGAAGCGACGGCAGCAGCATCCGGGCCTCCACATTTATCACTACGCCAGCTACGAGAAGACTCACCTGCTGAGCATCGCCGCCCGGCACGGCGAGGGTGAGGATGTCGTCGACCAGTTGCTGCGCGATGGCGTGCTCGTCGACCTGTATCCGATCGTGCGGGGCGCGCTGCGCATCGGAACGCCCTCGTATTCGATCAAGAAGCTCGAACCGCTCTACATGGGTGAGGACGAGCGTGCCGGCGTGACGAACGCCGCTGACTCCATCGACGAGTACGTTCAGTCAAGTGTTGCTGCCGCGAACGGCAACCTGCAGCGTGCAACCGAGATTCGCGACGCGATCGCCCGCTACAACGAGTACGACTGCGTTTCGACACTCAAGCTGCGCGATTGGCTGCGGGCGCTGCCCGAGGTGCAGGGCGTGACGGTTGAGAACGCTGAGACGGAAATCGACGTTCAGCCGTTCGAACCCAGTGCGCTCGACGTTGCGCTTCAAGCCCTCGGTGGCAGCGCAGACGAACGTGGTGATGACACTGCCGCCGGTGCGTATCGCATGGCCGCAGCCGCAATAGATTACCATCGCCGCGAGGTGAAGAGTTTCTGGTGGGAGCACTACGACCGCCTTGAGCAACCGTCAGAGTTGTGGGAAGACACCCGTGGGGTGTTCATCGTCGACGGCGCACAGTTGACTCGTGACTGGCATATGGAGGGACGGCAACACACCGAGCGCCGCCACTTGTACCTCCGCGGTCAGTGGGCGCCAGGCAGTAGCGCACCGCGGCCGAAGGGCAATGTGTTTCTCGTCTACCGCGATCCTCTTCCGTACCTTCCGCCGGGCCATCGGGCCGGGAAAAGCATCGCTCGTGAGGTGAGTTTTTCTGACCCGGCCGAGGATGCGGGCGGCATTTATGTCACCGAAACCCGGCCCGATGACATCCCGGCGTGGGATGAAATGCCCACACACATCACGCCAGGGAAGCCACCGCCCGCAAACAGCATCGTTGCCGCGATCGAGGCGTGGGGTGCCACCGTCGTCGATGCCGCTCCCGAATGGCCCGACGACGCGATGTCTGAACTTCTGCTGCGCAAGGCACCTGCTGAGGTGAGCGCGCTCGAGCCGATGAAGGGCGCGGACGATGGTGTGCGCGCTGTGATCGCCTCGCTGCTTTCGCGCGAGAGTGGCTACCTCGCGGTGCAGGGCCCACCGGGCACCGGCAAGACGTATCTCGCTGCGCACGTTATTCAGCGGCTGGTCGAGAAGCACCACTGGAAGGTCGGCATCACCGCGCAGTCGCACAAGGTGGTGGAGAACGTTCTCGACGCGGTGGTTCTTGATGCGAGCCTCAACCCGGAGCTGGTCGCCAAGGCCGTGCCAACGGATTTCGGGCCGGGCTATTACGCCGATGGCCCCTTCAGCGAGTTGCCGGCGAATGGTCACGCAGGCTTTGCGCGCGAGCATGACTCGGAAGGCTACGTCGTCGGCGGCACCGCCTGGGACATGACCAATCGCAAGCGGGTGCAGGCCGACCAGCTCGATCTGCTCGTCATCGATGAGGCGGGGCAGTTCTCTCTCGCGAACACGATCGGCGTTGCGGCGAGCGCGAAACGCATTCTGTTGCTGGGCGACCCGCAGCAGCTCCCCCAGGTGAGCCAGGGCATCCACCCGGCACCGGTCGATGGTTCGGCGCTCGGTCATGTGATCGGCGAGCTGGCGGTGCTGCCGGATGACTTCGGCTACTTCCTCAAAGAGAGCCGCCGCATGGATGAGGCCGTCACGCGCCCCGTCTCGCTGCTCTCCTACGACGGCCTGCTGCGGTCGCACGCGTCGACCGAGGGGCGGATGCTCAAGGGCTTCGCCCCCGGCCTGCACTCTGTCCCGACACCTCACGTCGACAACTCCACATTCTCGGCCGAAGAGGCGGACCGTGTGGTGGAGCGGGTGCGCGAGCACCTCGGCGCATTGTGGACTTCCGAAGCCGGCGGCAAGGCGAAGCCCCTCGACGAGGACGGCATCATCGTGGTGACGCCCTACAACGCACAGGTGGAACTCCTCCGTGGCCGTCTCGATGCTGCCGGGTATTCGCGGGTCGTCGTCGGCACCGTCGACAAGTTTCAGGGCCGAGAAGCGGTCATCTCAATCATCAGCCTTGCCGCCTCGAGCGCCGACGACGTGCCCCGTGGCCTCGACTTCCTGCTCTCCCGCAACCGCCTCAACGTCTCGATCTCGCGCGCCCAGTGGGCGGCGTATCTCGTCTACTCGCCGGCGCTGCTCGACTCGCTGCCGCAGTCGGCCGAAGGCGTCGCGACGCTGAGTCGATTTATCTCGCTGGTTGAGGGTGCTGCGGCGCCGACGCTGACGTAGAGCTGAGATTATTGCAGTTTCACCGCGCCATAGAAATTCTGGAGAAAACGAGATGACTGTTGACTGGAGACGCAGAACTCACCGGGCAGAAGCCTCGATCGGAGCAGGTGACTCTCCTTGGGGATGGGCGATTGTCATGCCGTATCGCTGCTTGGCGAACCCCGAACAGGGCCTTGTGATGCCCGCGTCACCAGAGAATAGCCCAGACGAGCATGAGAACCACGATTACCGACGGTCTGCCATGGAGCTCTCCTCGGGATCCGAACGATGTCTGTTGCAACCTATGCAAGACGGGTGACTCGATTCACCCTATCCGGCACGGTTCACAAGGTAGCGTCGATCTAGTTGATCGTCGGAAACCACCCGAAGTGGGTCAGGTCAGCTTCGACAGGCACCGATAGCCTGAGAGAATATCTGTGGCCTCTCAGCGGGGCAGGGCAATGGGGAGGAGGGATCGATGGACGAGCGATCTCAACTCAATTATCCGTACTTCAGTGAAGTTCCTTTGTTGAATTCCGCGCGATTGCTTGTGACAGTTGCGGAGCGCCCGCTGTGACCGTTCCGCTTAACGCATACCAGGCAAAGTACTTCGCCCACGAACTCCAACGCAGCTACGCAAACGACCACGTGGGCAAGCTTGCCGGCCTCTTGTTTGACGCTCAGGTGGAACCGAAGCCACACCAGATCGATGCAGCATTGTTTGCGCTGCAGACCCCTTTCCTGCCGGGCGTTATTCTCGCCGATGAAGTCGGCCTGGGTAAGACGATCGAAGCAGGCATCGTCATCTCGCAGTACTGGGCCGAACGCAAGCGTGACATTCTGATCATCGCTCCGTCGAGTTTGCGGCAGCAGTGGCAACAAGAGCTGCACGAGAAGTTCTTAATTCCTTCCGCGCTCTTGGATGCCAAGTCGAAGGGCAAGCTGCTCTCGCCTGCGGGAACTCTCTCACCTGTGGTGCTGATTTGCTCGTATGAGTTCGTGCTGCGCCATGAGCAGTCGCTTCTGAAGTCGTGGGACTTGGTCGTTGCTGATGAGGCTCACCGATTACGAAATCACTGGAACGGCAAAGCCAAAGTTTCGGAAGCAGTCGCACATCTCGTCTCTGGTGCGTCGAAGACAATCCTGCTGACAGCGACACCACTGCAGAATCGGCTCGAAGAACTGTATGGTCTTGTCTCGGTCTTCGACCCCAGCTTCTTCTACTCGCTGAGTGCCTTTCGGGAACGCTACGTGAAAAACCGCGACCCTACTCGTGACTTCGGCGACTTGTCAGACCCTGGCACCCTTGAACGAATGATCGACTGGATCGACGATTCGGGTGATCTCGCCGATCGCGTCGCGACGATTTCGAAACGGACATTACGCCGGGATGCAGACAAATACATCCACTTCACAAAACGTCTCCCGTTGACGGTTGAGTTTCAGCCGTCGCCCGACGAGGTGCGGTTGTACGACCTTGTCAGCGACTACCTGCAGCGCGATGAGCTATTGGCATTCGCCGGCTCGCAGCGTCACCTCTCCGCCTTAATCATCCGCAAACGGCTCGGCTCATCGACCTTCGCGGTGGCAAGCACCTTGGAGAACATCGCCAACAGGCTCGCTGGTGAGCTTGAAGCCGGCCAGCGACGCGACGCTCGTGGCGGACTGTTCCTTGACGATGATCTGACGAACGACGAGATCGAGGAAGCCGAGGAGATCCAAGAAGACGCATTTGGCCCTGGCTCTGATGTTGTAGCGGACTCCACTCTGCGGCAGCGGATAGAAGCCGAAGTCGCCGAGCTTCGTGGATTCGCTCGCTTGGCACGTTCCATAACGGTCAACCGAAAGGCCGCGAAGCTTGGCGAGGCACTCGATCAGGGCTTCGCCCGGCTTCATGAAATAGGTGCACCGCAGAAAGCGATCATCTTCACTGACTCTACGAAGACGCAGGAATACATCGCAGCCCATCTCCAGAGTATTGGTCGCGGCGATGGGCTTGTGTTGTTCAACGGGTCAAACAATTCACCCGAGTCGACCGCGATCTATCAGGCTTGGCTGAAGGCCAATAAAGACGGGGACTTGATCACTGGGATCCCTGCGGCTGACAGACGGAAGGCGCTGGTCGATTACTTCCGCACCGAGGGTACGATCATGATTGCAACCGAGGCTGCGGCAGAAGGCATGAACCTGCAGTTCTGTTCGATGGTCGTCAATTATGACTTGCCCTGGAACCCGCAACGAGTTGAGCAACGCATTGGTCGCGCACATCGATTCGGGCAGAAGCACAACGTTGTGGTTGTGAACTTCTCGAACAAGGGCAACATCGCCGAACAGCGGATCTTGGAGCTCTTGGCGAATAAATTCCACCTCTTCGAGAGTGTGTTCGGCGCCAGCGATGAGGTCCTCGGTGCGATCGAGGACGGCCTCGACTTCGAGAAGACGATCAGCAACATCCTGACAAACTGTCGGACAGCCAGCGAACTCAACGAAGCATTCGAGCAATTAGAGACCGAATATGCCGGCGAGATATCCGGCGAGATGGCACAGGCAAAGGCAAAGGTTTTCGACAATCTCGACCCACACGTTCAAGACCGGTTGAAAGCGTACGATACCGAGTCCGGTGAGGTGCTCAACAAGTTCGAGCGATTACTTCTGGCTGTCACGCGGCACGAGTTGGACGGGCTTGCCACTTTTGAGGGCGATGGCCGCAACTTCTTGCTGCATAACTCACCTGTCGTCGAAGCCCCAACTGGCCGCTACTACTTCAAGTCACAACCCCTGGACAATGCACATCAATACCGATACGCGAGCCCCCTTGCCCAGCATCTACTGGAAGAAGCGAAGGGGCGGGATACGCCTAGCCGCGAGCTCGTGTTCAGTCTCAACGCTTCAAACCGTGCGAGTGCTGCAGTCAAGGCACTCGCAGGACGAAGCGGAGCGCTGACTGTCGGTCTGGTGACGTTCAGCATGAAGGCCAAACACGACGACGTGTCCGAGTCGTACATGCTGTCGGGCGCCATCACCGATGATGGGGATTGGCTCGATCACGAGTATGTCTCCGATATCCTCGATCTCGCTTGCATGGGAGTGAGCGAGACACCAGTTGCGGTAGACGAATCGAAGTTTGTACCGCACTTGGATGCTCACCGAACAGAGCTGGAGAAAGAAGTCCAGGGGCGAAACTCTCGCTATTACGATCAGCAAGAGGAACTGATTTATCGCAACCAGCAGGACCGGAAAGCGGAGCTTGAAGGCTCGATCCGGGAGTACCGCGCGAAAGAGAAAGAGGCGCGCAGGCTTGCCCGCCAGGCTGACGACCCGATGGAACAGCTGCGCCTGAAGAAGGAAGCGCGCAGATGGGAGCAGCGTGTCGAGGATGCAGATGAAGACTTCCGAGAGACGCGCAGGAAGCTTCGTGCTGAGGCCGACAAATACTTGGACCTTATTGAGCAGTCGCTCAAGGGCACCCGGCACACGGAGCAGCTTTTTGCTATCCGTTGGAGGGTCGACACATGAGCGGTGCACAAGTGATCACAACAAGAACTATTAGCGCTATGACGGAGAAGCCCGAATGAGTGACGACATTTACGAAACGCCATCAACCACACCAAACTTCCAAACCGAGCTGGCAGCACAGCTGGCCGATATGATTCCGGAAGCCATCGCCGACGGCAAGGTCGATGTTGAAAAACTCCAGGAGCTACTCAGCACCGATGCCGCCGAACCGACCGAACGGTTCGGCCTGTTCTGGCCCGGCAAAAAGCGTGCCTTGCGCGCAGCCCAAGAGCCGACTTCCGCAACTCTGAAGCCGGACTTCGAGAACAGCAAGGACTGGGACACCGCCAAAAACGTCTTCATCGAGGGTGACAACCTCGAAGTGCTCAAGGTTTTGCAAAAGCATTACCACGCCAAGATCAAGATGATATATATCGATCCGCCGTACAACACCGGCAAGGACTTCGTCTACCCCGACAATTACAAAGAGGGCCTCGATACCTACCTAGAGTGGACGCGTCAAGTCAACGAAGACGGCAAGAAGCTCTCGACCAACGCCGACACCGAAGGCCGGTATCACTCCAACTGGCTGAACATGATGTACCCGCGGCTCAAGCTCGCCCGGAACCTCTTGACCAACGACGGCTTGATCGTGGTGTCAATCGATGAAAACGAGGTGGCGCAGCTTCGGAAACTCCTTGACGAGGTGTTTGGGGAGAACCGATTCATCGGACAGCTTGCCATCCAGAACAACCCACGCGGACGCGCGCAGGACAAGTATTTCGCTACAAACCATGAATACGCGCTTGTGTATTCACGCGGAGAGCGCGCCCGTGGAACAGTTGCAGTAGCGAAGTCGCGTGAGCAATTGAACGCTGAGTACGGGGAAGAAGACTCGCATGGCTTCTTCCGACTTCTCGGTTTGCGAAACTCGCACCGCGAGTTCGGCAGGTTCAATCGACCGAACCTCTTCTACCCCCTGTACGTTGCATCGGACGGAGAGGTTTTTCTGGAACCGGAAGCTGGACGCGTCGAGGTCTTACCGTTGTGGCCGGACGGTTTCGAGGGGTGCTGGACCTGGGGAGCCCCAAAGGCAGCCGCAGACCGTCGTTTGCTTAGTGGCCGAATGGCTGGCGGGAAAATGCAGATCTTTGTAAAGGATTACGCGGAGGGCGCCGTACGCAAGTTAAAAACCCTTCTAATCGACAAGGAGTATTCGACTGACTCTGGTCAACGAGCTTTTAACGCATTCTTCGAGGGTTCAGACAAGTTATTTCAGGCGCCCAAATCACCCTACCTTCTCGCAGATCTAATTGAAGCAGGGACGTCTGAAAATGACCTCATACTGGATTTCTTTGCAGGTTCCGGCAGCACGGCGCATGCTGTCTGGCTGCTGAACGCACGGTCGGAAAGCTCTCGTCAGTGGATATCAGTTCAGCTTCCGGAACCGACTCCTCCAGATTCTGCCGCGCAGAAGGCCGGGTTCAGCACAATCTCAGAGCTTGCGCGAGCCCGCATTAAGCGTGCCGGGGATGCCATTCGCTCGGACGGGCACCCAGCCTTGGACGTCGGGTTCCGCGCCTATGCTCTTACCGGAACCAACTTCTCCAAGTGGCAACTTTCAAGTGATGTAGAGCCGGACACGTTAGAACAGCACTTGTTCGATCTCCGCGAAAGCAACAGCGAAGACGATGCCCCTGCCGAAAGCCTCTTAGTGGAAATTCTTCTCAAACAAGGCTACTCGCTAACCGAAACGATCTCTCCTCTCGAGATTGCAGGTCTCGACCTGCACGCGGTACTGCAGCCTGACGGCGATGTCGCCGTAGTTGCTTATTTGGACGAGCACATCAAGCCAACGCTCGAACAGCTTCGAGCGGTCGTGAGCGCTGACCCCTCGCGGATCGTCATCCTTGAGGATGCGTTCCAAGGGGACGACGAGTTGAAGACCAACCTCGTCCAGTTGGCGAAGTCAAACAGTATTCAACTGTGGACGGCATGATGACGAACTCAGGGTTTCAGTTCGACGCGAGTCAGCCGTTTCAGCTTGATGCCATCGGATCGGTCATCGACCTCTTTGACGGGCAACCGAAGGACGCCGACAAGTTGATGATGAACCTTCGCGGTCAGGCAGCCATGCAGGAGACCGACCAAACCCCCCTTGATATCGATCTCACCCAAGAAGTCGGAGCGGTCGGCAACAACCTCGTACTCGACAAGTTCACGGTGTTGGCAAATCTGCAGCGGGTGCAAGATCGAAATGGCCTAGAAGTTGGTGGCGAGCTGACTGGCGATGCCCTCGACTTCGACGTTGAGATGGAGACTGGAACCGGCAAGACCTATGTTTACCTCCGCACCATCTTCGAGTTGTCACGGAAGTACAACTTCACCAAATTCGTAATCCTCGTGCCCAGCGTCGCGATTCGCGAGGGCGTCAGCACCAGCATCCAACTGATGCGGCAACATTTTAAAGAACTCTACCCAAGCCACCCATTCGATTCGTCTATTTATAGCGGTAAGAATGCCGAAGAAGTGCAGTCATTCGCTACGTCAACGAACGTGCAAATCATGATCATGACGATCGATTCGATCCGAGGAAATGCAAACACCCGCATCATCCACCAAACTCGCGACAAGCTGAATGGCCTACGCCCCCTCGATTATCTGAGGGCCACACGACCCGTGGTGATTATGGATGAGCCACAGAATATGGAGTCGCAACTCTCAAAGTCAGCTATCGATGAACTCGAGCCGGCTTTCACTGTTCGCTACAGCGCAACGCACAAAAAGCAACGCAACGTTATCTATCGGCTGGATCCGGTCGATGCCCACGACCTTGGTTTGGTTAAGCAGATTGTGGTGGCCGAAATCCAGCAGCAAGGTGCGGATGCCACCCCGTATATCAAGGTCGTGGAGGTTAAGAGGGCGCCGACCTGGACTGCCCGTTTGGAGCTGTCATGTCGGAAAGCCGACGGGTCACTGGAACGTCGCGTTGTCAGCGTGAAGCCACATCAGGAGCTATCCGACGAACGTCTGACCAACAACCCCATTTATGAGGGTTGGCGTGTCAATGACATAAGTGTCGAACCCGCGTACGTCGACCTAACGGCGCACGGAATCCTCTATGAAGGCGAGAGCATCGGTGGCTCCAGCGGTGCAATCTACAAGGAAATGATACGCGAGACCGTCCGTGAGCATCTGCGAAAGGAATCGATGCTACGGGACAAGGGCATCAAGGTGCTCAGCCTGTTCTTCGTTGATAAGGTGGCCAGCTTCCTCGGCGACGGTGCAAGCAACGACGATGCCAACGGCGATTTTGTGAAGTGGTTCGATGAGGTGTTCATCGAGGAACGTGCCAAGTCTGTTCGTTACCAAGAGCTGCTGCCTCAGGCACCGAGCGAACTTCGACGGGCCTACTTCTCGCAGATCAAGCGAGGCAAGACCACGAGCTTCCAGGACAGCACCGGCGCCACAAAGGCCGACGACGACGCATACGAACTGATCATGCAAGCCAAGGAACGACTGCTTGACGAAGCCGAGCCAGTGCGCTTCATCTTCAGCCACTCCGCACTTCGCGAAGGCTGGGACAACCCGAACGTATTCCAGATCTGCACACTCCGCGAGATGGGTGCCGAGACAGAGCGGCGACAGACCATCGGTCGTGGACTTCGGCTGCCAGTCGCCAAGACCACCGACGGCTTCACCCGTGTAGCAGACCGTGGGATTGCGTCGCTCACCGTGATCGCCAACGAGTCTTACCTCGCGTTCGCAAAGAGCCTGCAGAACGAGTACAAGTCGGCCGGTGTTGAAATTGGACGTGTGCGGGTGAGCGAATTCGCCAAGATCCCTCGGCACGCTAAGGATGGCTCAGTCACCGACGAACTGTTTGGGTTTACGCGGTCTAAGGAAGTCTTCGATCACCTCACGCAGAAGGGGTTCCTAGCAGAAGGTCAGGTGACATCTAAATTCCTGCCAAACACATTAGAGTTCTCGCTCGACCTACCTGTGTATCTCGACGACTACGAAAACCAGATCATCGACCTCATCAGCCGGACGAGCATCGAACGATACGTCAAGCCCAAGAGCAATCGTCACCCACGCGCGCTCAATAAGCAGCTCTACGCAAGCACGGACTTTGAAGAATTTTGGTATGCCATCAGCCGTAAGACGAGCTACCGAGTCAGCGTCAAGCGAGAGGCGATAATCGAGAATTCGCTGAAAGCGATTAGCGAGTCGCCGAAGATCGATTCTCTTCGCATCCAAGTAACTCGAGCCGGAGTTAAAGTGCTGCGGGGTGGCGCGAAGGGCGAGGAGCTAGGCACCCGGTCTGCCGACCTCAAGGGCAGCTACGACCTGCCGGACATCATCACCGAACTGCAAGACGCAACCTCCCTAACTCGCACGACCATCGTCGACATTCTGATTGGATCGGGACGACTCGAGGAGTTCATCAACAACCCGAACGACTTCATCGCAATGGTCAAACGCGCCCTCAAAACAGAGCTGGCCAAGATCGTCGTCGAAGGAATCCAGTACGAGAAGATCGCGGGTTCAGTGTACGAGTTGCGCGACCTGCAAGCGGATGGTCTCGAGGAGAAGGAACGCTTCCTTGACCAGATGTACCAAGTACAGAACACGCAGAAGACTGACTTTGACTACGTCGTTTACGACTCCGATATCGAACGTCAGTTCGCGATGAAGCTCGACACTCGTGAGGACATCAAAATGTTCATGAAGCTACCGGCCAAGTTCAAGATCGATACTCCAGTCGGGCAGTACAACCCCGATTGGGCGATCGTCAAGCATGAAGATGGCGAAGATCGCGTCTACATGATCCGCGAAACCAAGAGCACGCTAGATGATTCGAAGTTGCGGCCGAGCGAACTTGCCAAGATCAAGTCCGCGAAGAAGCACTTTGCTGCAATTGGGATTGAGGACTACACCCGCTCAGCACCCGAGAACTGGAACCTCTAACGGCTGAGCTAGGCCGGTGAGGCCCGCACAAACAACCGCGCGGGCTTCCCAACCGTCCCCGCCGCAACCTCGCCCGTCGCCGCGAGCTGCGGCTCCATTGCGCGACGAAAGCTGTCGCGCATCAGCGGCTCACCGGCGATGGTCTCGTGCAGGTGTTGCAGTTGTCGCAGGGTGAACGGGTGCTCCAGCAGGCCGGCCGGATCGGGCGCTGACGCGTAGCTTGTGCGGATGCTTGCGACCGCCTGGTCGAGGATCTCGTTGTGCCCATAAGGCAGCGCACCAGCATCCGTCACGGGCACGATCTTGGCGAGAGACTCGTCGATCGTGAGGCGAGACCACGGCACGGCATCCAGATGCGCGACCGAGAGCACCCAGCCGCGATTGTCGCGGGCGGGGTCGTCAAAGACGTGGAGCTGGTGGGGTGACAACCCGGACACACCGGCCTTGGTCTGCAGTGACCGGAGTACAGCATCCGCGAGCCTCTCCCCCTCATGAAGGAAGGTTCCGGGGAGGCGCCATTCGTCACCGGTGCGCACGAGCAGCACGCCGAGGGCAGCGTCCGGCGGAACGGTAAGCACGGCGGTGTCGACGGCGACGGAGGGCCGCGGGTAGTCGGTGAGTGCTCGGTCGTGCGAGTCGCGGTAGGTCTCCATGACGCAATTATCGCAGATCCGCGCTAAATGTCAGTGGGGTGTCATACTCTGAATTTGCGCAATAATGCGCTAACTATCGGAGGCACCATGAACGGACACACGAACAGACACCCCAACAGACAAATCCCCCAGCTCCACGTGGGGCACGGTAGCCACCACGGCAGCCTCAGCATCTTCCCCGTCTGGGTCGACTCCCCCAAAGTCACCGGCCTCGACTGGAAGGCCACCAGCATCCGCACCGCCGAACGCGAAAACTCCCCCGTCGTCGGCGAACTCGTGCTGCACAACAGCACCGCCCGGTCGGTCGTCGCCCTCGAAGGCGATCTACTGAAAGGCGGCTGGCAGGATCGGATGCTCGCCGCCAGCCTTCTCCTCGAACCGTTCGAGGCGCGGGTTGTCGCAGCACTCTGCGTCGAGCACGGCCGCTGGGGCGGACGCACGTCGGAGACGCAGAGCACCCACGAAACGAGCGGTCGGCGCAGCGCACTCAGCATGCGCCACGGCAACGTGCGCGGAGTCGACCAGCAGGGCGAGGTGTGGCGGCGCATCGGCCGCTACGAGAACTCCCTCGGCGCTACCGCCAGTTCGTCGATGCTCGACCACCTCGACCGCTCCACCCCCATCGACGCTCACCTGCTTGATGGGCAACGGGGCGTGATCATCGGCATCGGTGGTCGCGTAGTCGGTGCGGAGCTCTTCGGTAGCCCCACCGGGCTGCGAACACGGTGGCAGGGCATCCTCGAGGCTGCCGCTCTTGACGCCCGGCTCGCCCCTCATCGCCGCACCAGCGCCCACGATGCCCGGGTTTTCGCCCGCCACCTGCAGGCCGTGACCCTCGAAGACGGAGCAGACGCGGGGCTTGCCCGAGCGGTACGTTCACAAGAAGGTCGACTGCGGGCATCCGGAATCGTGCAAGCAAACGCAAGTGCAGCACCACCCAGCACTAGCCAAACACCCAGCATCATCCACCTGACGGCGTTTGACGACGCACACCCCCTATTGGAGAACGCATGAACGAACTGAACTCCACCCCGGAGCGCCCCATCATCGAGCCTCTTCACCCTGGCGCCGTCGACAGCATCCCGCGACACGTCGCGAAAGGCGAGGAAGTAGACGACATGCTCATGACCGAAGTGGATGCGATCAGCCAGCACGGCATCGCCATGGGCATTGCGACAATCGCCCACCGCGGCCAAACCGACAAACTCGGTTACGACTACATCGACCACCCGGCGCGAGTTGCCGCGACGTTCAACTGGCTCGATGAACCCGTGCAGCACTGCGCGGCGTGGCTGCACGATGTGATCGAAGACACCGACATTAGCGCCGCTGACCTGCTGAAGGCGGGGATGCTTCCCGAGATTGTTGAGGTCGTCGAATTGCTGACCCGGCGAAAAGACACCCCCGACGCGGACTACTACGAGCGGATCCGCCAGCACCCCATCGCCCTCGCCGTCAAGCTCGCCGACATCGACGACAATTCGGCGACGTGGCGCACCAGAAAACTCGACTACGACACCCAAGTGCGGTTGTCGAACAAGTACTACAAGGCTTGCCAGCTCCTGCAGGCGTCGCCGGACGAAACGGAGAACCCATGACACTTACTTCTGCCCAATCGGATCGCGCCGCCGGCGTGATGATCGGACTCGCCAGCGGTGACGCCCTCGGTGCTGGCTACGAATTCGGTCCTCCCTTCGAGGGCGAGGTGCTCATGAAGGGCGGCAACAGCTTCAACTGGGCCCCCGGCGAATGGACGGATGACACGTCCATGGCCGTGCCCATCCTGCGGGCTGCAGCGTCCGGCCGTGACCTCCGCGACGAGACTGTTCTCGACGAGATCGTCGCGGCGTGGATCGACTGGGCGACAACGGCACCGGACGTTGGGGTGCAGACCAGCGGCGTGCTCCGTGGCATCGGGCCCACGGCATCTGCGGCTCGTGCATCCGCCAAGCGAGTCCATGACGAACGTGGACGCAGCGGCGGCAACGGTTCCCTCATGCGCACCGCGCCGGTTGCGCTCGCCTATCTCAACGACCCAACCGGGCTGGCAGAAGCCGCCCGCGCGATCAGCGATCTCACGCACTTTGACGAGGATGCCGGCGACGCCTGCGTGCTCTGGTGTCTCGCCATCCGCCACACTGTCCTGACCGGTGAGCTCGATGTTCGCGTCGGCCTCTCCGCGCTCGAGCCCGACCGCGCCGCGCTCTGGGCGGCACGCATCGCTGATGCCGAGACGAAGCAGCCCCGAGATTTCGCGAAGAACGGCTGGGTTGTCGAAGCGCTGCAAGCAGCCTGGTCGGCAATCGTCAACGGCGAGGGTCTCGTCGATACCCTCGAGCGCGCCGTGCGCGGCGGTCGTGACGCTGACACCGTCGCCGCCATCGCCGGCGGACTCGCCGGAGCGCGATGGGGTCAGTCCGCAATCCCTGCCGCCTGGCAGCGCATCGTTCACGGCTGGCCAGGACTTCGTGCGATCGACCTGGTACGACTGTCCTCCGAGATCGTCGGCGGCAAGCCGACGCCGGATCGTATCGACTACGCCGGGTACGGCGACATCTCGACGCTGGTGCAGCATCCGCATGACCCCGGCGTGTGGCTCGGCGCGGTCGGAGCGGTCGACAACCTTCCGCCCGAGGTGGATGCCGTGGTGTCGCTCTGCCGCATCGGGTCGAAGCAGGTGCCGGCCCGCATCCACGAGCGCCTCGAGATCCGTCTGATCGACAGAGTCGAACCCGACGAGAACCCCAACCTCAACTTCGTCCTGGCGGATGCTGCGGATGCCGTCGCCACGCTCCGCGCCGAAGGCCACACCGTGCTGCTCCACTGCGTGCAGGCGCAGAGCCGCACCCCTACCGTCGCGGCACTCTACGCGGCACGGCACCTCGACATCCCGATCGAACGGGCCCTGCCAGAAGTCTCGGCAGCACTGCCGCACGCACGCCCCAATCGTGCGTTTCGCAACGCACTGTCAGATCCGACCCTCACGAATAAGTAGTCCACTGCTGGGCGTGCGGATGCCGCGAGACTAGTCCGAGACTAGCTACAGCTGCACACTGCGCGCTTTTACTTAGCCGAGTTCCGCAGCCGCGAGATCAGCAGGAGCCCGGCACCGAGCAGCAGCGCGACTCCTCCACCAATGATGAGAGGCCACGGGAGGGATTGCCCCGTGGCGGGCAGCAGGGCAAGCGTGGTCAGCGTGTAGGTGGCAGTCGTGTCAGGCAGGGTGCCGTTGCTGGCTGTCACCGTGAACGTGAACTCTCCCGGCGCTGTGGGAGTGCCGGAGAGCAGCCCGTCTGCCGACAAGCTCAAACCGGTGGGGAGAACGCCGGCGCTAACCGTAAACGTGGGGGCAGTCATCCCGGTCGCCGTCAGCTGGAACGAGTAAGCCTCTTCGAGCGCCGGTTCGTCTGGTACCGCCGAGGTGATCTCTGGTGCAGCGAGACCGATTGATGACTGGATGGTTTCATCCGTGCCGGTGTCGAAATCCCAGACAATAACGAAGTTGCTATCGGCCGCAACCGCAATTTGTGGGCGCGCTACGTTGCCGCCAGCCGCTGAAATGTCCGCGGCAGCTGACCATGTGGCGCCCTGGTCGACCGAGTAGCTCGCTTGCAGAACCCGGTCGCTTCCATTGTTGCGGTTCCACACTGCAACCAGAGTGTTGTCGGGGGCGGCAGAAACCTGCGGCTGACGAGCATCGCCGCCGAGCGCGGAAACGTCAAGGGGCGCTGACCACGTCGCACCGTTGTCGGCTGAAGAACTCGACTGAATGATTCTGTTTGAGCCGTTGTCACGCTGCCAGAAAGCGGTTCGCAGCCCGCCCGGCGTAATAGTCAGCTGAACTTGTTCAGCATCGCCACCCGCAGCGGAGAGGTCGACCGGGGATGACCAGGTCACCCCGCCATCAGAAGAAGAGCTGGCCTGAACAATGATGTTGCTGCCATCGCTGCGTTCCCACACGGCAGTCAATGAGTTGTCGGGCGCGGCAAAAACTTGTGGAGTGTCAGAATCCTGGCCTGCTGCAGAGAGGTCGACAGGCACCGACCACGTAGTTCCGCCGTCGGTCGAGCTGCTCGACCGAATGAACTGGTCGCCGCCGGTAGTGCGTTGCCACACCACCGTGCGGGTGCCATCGCCAGCAATGGCAATTTGCGGAGTTGTGGCGTTGCGTGTGGCATCCGAAAGATCGACCGGAGTCGACCATGTGGCGCCCCCGTCGAGCGAGGAGCTCGACTGAATAACAGTGCGGCTGCCGTTGCTGCGACGCCACACCGCCGTCAGAGAGTTGTCGCTCGCGGCACTAATTTGCGCCATCTGCGCGGGCTGACCCGCAACAGAAATATCAACGGGTGTAGACCAAGTCGCACCACCGTCGGCGGAGCTGCTGGTTTGCACGATGTTGTTGCTGCCATCAAAGCGATCCCAGATGGCGGTGAACGTGTTGTTTGGCGCCACGGCGAGCTGCGGCCCACTCGCGTCTTCGCCGGCCGCCGACAGGTTCACGGGAACAGACCACGTGACGCCCCGATCGGTCGAAGCGCTCGACTGAATGATCTCGTTGGTGCCATCAGTTCGTATCCATGCGGCGACGACAGTGTTGTCCGGGGCAACAGCGACCTGTGGGGCGGAGGCTTCCGAAGCGGTGACGGAAAGATCCGCCGGCGTCGACCAATCATCAGGGGCGACCGCTGTTGCCGGCACTAGGCCGCTGAGCACCACAACGCCGCTTAGTGCGAGTGCGCCGAGCACTTTCAACTTCATCTGATGACTACTCTTTCGGATTGGTCATTGTTTCGCCACAACCATGGCGAAAGGAGGCCAATAATCAACCCTATCGGATGCCTCCTCGCGCCGGCCATCGAGCACTTGGTCCCGCTTCAACGCGCACCTGCTCCGGCTCCGCGACACGCTGCGCGTCGCAGCACCGAGGCTCCTAGTGCCCGCGGTGGTCCTGAATCGCCATCCGCGGCCCAAAGGCGGGCTTGCGAAACCCGGATGCCGTGATGAGTCGTACGACGCGTTGACGGTGGCCGCGCCAGGGCTCGAGCAGTTCGAGCATCCGCTCATCGTCGACGGGTTCGCCAATCAGCGCCCAGCCGACGACCGCAGACAGGTGGTAGTCGCCGACGCTCGGACTGTCGGGGTCGGCGTGCGAGCGCTGCATTGTTTCGGCCGCCGTCCACACCCCGACTCCGACGACCGAGCGCAACGCGGCTTCGATGCGCGGCCCGCCGCGCCCCCACTCGGCGGTGCGTTCGAGGGATGCCGCCACTTGGGTCGCACGCATCACGGTCGCCGAACGCTGCGGCCCGACCCCAGCACGGTGCCACTCCCACGATGGGATCCGCGCCCACCCCTGAGGCGTCGGCACCACGCGCATCCCGGACGGGGCAGGCCCGGGGGCCGGCGAACCATGCTTCGTGACGAGGATGCGCCACCCCCGTTTTGCTTCGATCCCCGTAACTTTCTGCTCCAGAATCGCCATCACGAGCGCCTCGAAGACGAGCTTGGTGCGTGTCAGCCGCAGGCCGGGGTTCTGGCGTTGAGCCTCGGCCGCGAACGGCAGCGCAGAGATGTCGAAGTCGCTCCAATCGTCACCCTCGCCCAGCAGTTCGGGGACGGCATCGATCGCCCACTCGGCTCCGGCACCCCACGCTGTGCAGTCCACATGCGAACGGTGCTGCGCGAGACGCAGGGTTGCGGGACCGACCGGGGTGAGCATCGTGCGCCAGACACCGGTGGCATCCACTCGCATCGTGGGGTCGCCCGCGCCGCGCTTCAGCGGCTGCAGGGTGGCGCTCACATCGACCGGTCGCCCTGGCGCGTACCGCATACGCACGGGCTCGTCGGTGGCAAGCGCGAAGTTCATTGTTTGGAGGATACTCGGTGCCTCCGATAACGGCTCACCACGGAGGAACCACGCAACTGGCAACCCTGCAGCGTGCGTTGACGCTCCCCTATGCCGAGTCGCGCACCACAAGATGAGTCGGCATGATGCTGTGCCTCTCCACCTCGGTGTCGCCGTTGAGTAGACGCAGCAACATGTCTGCCATGGCGAAGCCCATCTCATCGGAGGGCTGGCTGACCGTCGTCAAGGGCACGGCTGCTGCTGGTGCTACCGGGCTGTCATCGAAACCGACGATCGCGACATCCTTCGGCACCGTCCGGCCCTGCTCGCGCAGCACGTCGAGCACTCCCGTTGCCATCAAGTCGCTCGCGACGAAGAGGGCATCGATGTCGGGGTGGCGGTCAAGAAGCCGGCGGGCGGCGGCAACCGCACCGGCGGCGGAGAAGTCAGCGTTCTCGATGGCATCCGCCGCGAGCCCGGCACGCTCGAGAGTGCGAACGAATCCTGCGAGCCGGTCAACCGCGGCGGGCATATCAATTGGCCCGGTGATCGTACCGATACGACGCCGACCAATATCAATGAGTCGTTGTGTCGCCGTCTCAGCCCCTGCCGCGTTGTCCACGTCAACGAAATACGCGTCAACATCGCCATCATTGCCAGGACGCCCACCGAAGACCGTCGGCATACTCGGGTCGAGCGCCGCCACCACATCGTCGCCGGTGTGGTGCGACACGATCAACGCGCCGTCGACACTTCCCGACCGCAAGAAGCGCCGAGTCTTGTGCCGAGGATCGGTCGATGCAACCAGCAGGTTGAGCGTGTAGTCGCTCTCCTCGAGCCGGCGAGTGATGCCCTGAACAATCGCCGCGAAATACGGGTCGCCAAAGAACCTATTCATGTCTTCGGGCACGACAAGCGCTACCGCCTGAGTTCGACGGTTGGCCAGCGACTGCGCGGCACGGTTGGGCATGTAATGCAGTTGCTCAATTGCGGCGTTGACTGCCGCGACGATCTGGGGGCTCACTTTGGGCGACCCGTTGACGACTCGGCTGACTGTCGCCCGGGACACCCCAGCCTCGGCAGCCACCATTTCGAGTGTTGGCTGCGCGGGACGAGCCCGATGCGCTGAGGATGTCATGGGGTCAGTCTATTTGTGCGCACGGGTCGCCCCTCACTGGGCCCGCAACCGCAGATCAGGAAAGAGCCCGCTCACGAATGATTCTCGCGTAGCTGAGACCGCTGTCCTTGATGGTGCGCTCTTGCGTTTCGTAGTCGACTCGCACGATTCCGAAACGCTTCTCGTAACCCCACGCCCACTCGAAGTTGTCGAGCAGCGACCAATAGAAGTAGCCGTGAATGTCCACACCCTGATCGATGGCGTCGAGAATTGCCCCCAGATGCGCTTTCAGAAAGTGGGTGCGTTCGACATCCCGCACCCGGCCATCCGCCTCAACCGTGTCGTCGTAGGCTGCACCGTTCTCGGTGACGTAGAGCTTCGTGCCGGCCGGCCGTGCGTATTCGCTATCGATGCGCACCAACAGTTCGCGCAAACCATCAGGCTGCACCTCCCAGTCCATCGCGGTCAGCGGAAGACCCTGCGGGTGGTTGAAGACACCGTCGGCTGCGGGGAAGGGGGAACTTGTCACCCGATCCGTGGGGGCTTCACCGTGCAGCGGGTGCTCTGCTGGTTGGTCGCTGACCAACTCACCGTGGTAGTAGTTCACCCCTAACGCGTCGAGGGGTTGTGCGATCTGGGCGAGGTCCCCGTCGTGGATGACGTCGGTGAGCCCCAGCCCGGCAACATCCTCAAGCACATCGTCGGGGTAGGCTGCGCGGAAGATGGGGTCGAGGAAGAACCTGTTGAACTGTCCGTCGATGCGGCGAGCCGCATCCACATCGCCAGCGCTGGCAGGGTCAACCGGTTTGGCGACGGTCAGGTTGAGCGTGATCCCCAGTTCGAGCTCGGGGTCACGTTCCCGCAGCGCTTGCACGGCAAGACCATGACCGAGCAGCAGGTGATGGCCGGCAGCAAGCCCGGCCTGCTTGCTCTGCCGGCCGGGGGCGTGAGCGCCAGCGGTGTAGCTGAGGAAGGAGGAACACCACGGTTCGTTGAGGGTCGTCCACACGTCGACGCGGTCTCCGAGAGCATCGTGCACGTTCAGCGCGTAGTCGCGGAAGAGCAATGAGGTGTCGCGGTTCGCCCAGCCGCCCTTCTCTTCGAGAGCCTGAGGCAGGTCCCAGTGGTGAAGTGTCAACCACGGTTTGATTCCCGCGTCAAGGAGTTCGTCGACGAGGCGTGAATAGAAGTCGATTCCCTGCGGATTGACCGGGCCGCCATCGGGCTGCACGCGCGACCACGACGTGGAAAAGCGGTAGGTCTGCAACCCCAGGTCCTTCATCAACGCCACATCATCGCGGTAGCGGTGATAGTGGTCGCAGGCGATGTCGCCGTTCTCCGCGTTGATGACGGCCCCCGGAACGCGGGCGAAGGCATCCCAGATCGAATCGGTGCGACCATCCTCGTGGGCGGCGCCCTCAATTTGGTACGCCGCAGTGGCGGCACCGAAAAGAAATCCTGCGGGAAAAGCTCGGCCGTTCGATTCAGTCATGGTCTCGTTCTTGTTCTGTGGTGAGTGGGGTGGCGTGATCATCCCTTGACCGCGCCCTGCATGATGCCGGCAACTAGTTGCTTGCCGAGGAAGATGAACACGACGATCAGCGGGATTATCGAAAGCACGACGCCGGCGAGCACAAGCGAGTAGTCAACGTAGAACGCTGCCTGTAGCTGTTGGAGCGCCACGGGGAGCGTCGGGTTGCCGGGGTCGAGCACGATGAAGGGCCAGAAGAAGTTGGTCCAGGTGCCGATGAACGTGAACAGGGCGAGCATTGCGGCGGCGGGGCGCGCGGCGGGAAGCCCAACATGCCAGAAGCTGCGGATCATCGACGCCCCATCCATCCGCACTGCTTCGATCAGTTCGTCTGGCAGTGCATCGCGCAAGTATTGGGTCATCCAGAAGACACCGAATGCGGTCACCATGCCGGGAACGACAACCGCCCACAGGCTTCCCGTCCACCCCAAGCGGGACATGACGATGAACAAAGGCACGATGCCCAGCTGTGTCGGTACCGCCATGGTGGCGATGACGAAGATCAGTAGGCCTTCCCTGCCGCGGAACTTCAGCTTCGCGAAGGCGTACCCGGCGAGCGTCGAGAACGCGACGACGCTGAGCGACACGCTCGTGGAGACGATGATGCTGTTCAGCAGGGCCGTCCAGAACGGGATGGTGTCAATCACGGTGGCCGCGTTGGAGATGAAGTTGCCGCCAGGGATCCAGTTGATGCCGTTTTTGTTGATCGCTGCCGCATCCTGACTGCCGATCAGGAATGACCACCAGATGGGAAATGCCGAGCCGAGTAGTACAGCCGTCAGGATGCCGTACACCCAGATTCCGGGTCGCCGGTCGTGGCTACCACTGACATTTTTCTTGCTCATCGGGTTCCTTTCGTGCGGATGCGCCGATCAGCGGTGCCGGCTATCCGGCGGGTGATCAGGAAGTTGATGACGGCAATGATGAGGATGATGAGGAAGAGCAGCCAGGCCACCGCGGATGCTCGCCCAAAGTTGCGCTGACCCCAGCCCAGTTCGTAGATGTACAGGGTGAGGGTCTGCCATTGCCGGTTCGCGCCGCCCTGACCTGCGACGTCAAATAGTCGGGCTTCGTCAAAAATCTGAAGGCCGCCGATGGTCGACGTGATGATCACGAAGATGACGACGGGGCGCAGCAGGGGAACCGTGATTGACCAGAAGGTGCGAAGACGGTTTGCCCCATCGATGATGGCCGCCTCGTAGTAGTCACGCGGAACGGCCTGCATGGCGGCGAGGAAGATGAGGGTGTTGTAGCCGGTCCAGCGGAAGTTGACCATTGTCGCGATCGCAATGTGGCTGGGGATCACATCGACGTGCCAGCGGATGGGCTCGATTCCGATGCCACCGAGGAGTTCGTTGATCAGGCCGAATCGGTCTCCGAAGAGGTTGCTGAAGATGAGCGCAACCGCGACGGGTGCTACGACATACGGCAGCAGCACGCCCATACGCCACAGGGTCTTAGCGCGCAGGTTGTAGTCCAGGAACGCGGCGATACCGAGCGCAATCAACACCTGGGGAACACTGGAGAAGAGGAAGATGCTGAAGGTGTTGCGCAGCGAGGTCCAGAAGTAGGGCTGGTTGAGAACGGTGACGTAGTTCTCGATGCCGACGAAGTCGCCTTGACCGCCGATCAGGTTCCAGTCATGAACGGAAACCCACGCCGTGTACAGCAGCGGGAACAGTCCGACTAGGCCAAAAAGAATGAAGAACGGCGAAATGTAGAGGTAAGGAGAGAATCGCACGTCCCACCGGCTGAGGCGGTGGTTGAGCGTGATCCGGCGGATGCGTCGAGCATCCAGGTCGAGCGCAGCGGTCATTGTCTTTCCTTATGTTTCGCGTCGGGAGGATTGCGGTGGCCGGGCCGTTCGAGGTCTCCCTCGCGACCCGGCCACCGCAGCATCAGTGGCTAGCCGAGCGCATTCACGTCGGATTCGAACTGAGCCCACGACTCGTCAGGAGACATCAAGCCGTCTTCGACACGGGTGAGTGCCTGCTGCATTGCATCGTTGATGGCGAAGTACATCTCGCCCTTGAAGGGAACTACGTCAACAGCGGCGGCACGGTTGGCGAGGATTTCGCCGGTCGGTGCGTTGTTGAAGAATTCGTTCGTGGCACCGAGCAGCTCGTCGCTGGCGAGAGCTTCGATCTGGCTCGGGAAGGTGCCCTTGGAGGCGAACGCGGCGAGCTGCTGCTCGGGAGCGGTGAGCCAGGCTGCAAGCTTCTGGGCTTCTTCCTGGTGCTCCGACTGGGTGGGTACCGTCAGGTACGAGCCGCCCCAGTTACCGCCGCCACCGGGGAAGGTGTCAGCGATGTCCCATCCGGTGACGCCGTCAGCGTTTCCGGAGATGACGCCGAGCATCCAGCCGGGGCAGAGCATGGTGGCGAAGCCGTCGTTCTGGAAGCTGGCGTTCCAGTCGTCGCTCCACTGCGAGAGGTGAGCGGACAGCGAGCTGCTCGCGTCAAGAACGGTGTCGTACGCATCCCGAACCTCGGGGTTGTCGAGGGCGATGATGGTGCCGTCCTCTTCTTCGTAAGCGTTCGGGATCTGGTTGACGACACCCTGCCAGGTGGCCCCGGCGGAGTCGAACCACGGAACATTGGTGCCAGCCGAAACGAACTTCTCACCGGCGGCGAAGTAGCTGTCCCAGCTGGTTCCGAGCATGTCGGCGACCGCAGCACGGTCGGTGGGCAGCCCGGCAGCCTCGAAGAGGTCAGCGCGGTAGCAGACCGCCTCGGGGCCGATGTCGGTGCCGTAGCCAATCAGGCGGCCGTCAGCATCCGTTGCGGCTTCTTCCTTCCAGTCCAACCAGCGACCTTCGACGTCAGCCGAGGAGATGTCGACGAACTGGTCGGAGTACTGCAGCAGTTCGGGCAGCCAGTCAACCTCGATTGCCTCGATGTCGCTGAGGCCGCTGCCTGCCGCGAGCCGGGTGGTGAGGTTGTCGCGCGCTTCGTTGGATGTCGCGGCCTTCTTGTGGGTGATGGTCACGTTCGGGTTCTCGGCTTCGTACTGGCCGAAGAGGTCGTCGTAACCGAATTCGTTGAACGTCGCGACGGTCAGGTTGATCGTTCCGTCGGCGGACTCACCCGAGTCTGCGCCTGTTGAACAGCCTGTGGTGACGAGGGCGATGGATGCCGCGCCGGCGACGACGGCAGCCATTTTTGTGTGCGGGAAACGCTTCACGTTCACTCCTTTGTGTGTGCGTGCGGGTGGTGCGTGGATGGGATTCAGGGATCCTCGGACGAACCCGCGAGAATCTGTGAGAGCGCTCTCACGGGTGTTAGAGACACGCTAAATGACTACTTCTCTCTTTGTCAAGAGAGCGCTCTCACAAAGTCTGAAAAGGACCGGCGAGGCCCCCTAACTAGCGCAGTCGTCATGCAGCCAACAGCCGTAAACTTGTGCTGTGGCTGTTCCCAAAATCCTGCTGTTCTACGTCTTCACACCGCTGGCCGACCCTGAGGCTGTGCGGTTGTGGCAGCGCGACCTCTGTGAGTCCCTCGGGCTCGGCGGTCGCATCATCCTCTCCAAAGATGGCATGAACGGCACCGTCGGCGGAGAACTCAAAGATGTGAAGCGCTACGTGCGCAAGACACGCGAATACGCGGCCTTCAAAGACATCGACTTCAAGTGGAGCGAGGGCGTCGGCGGCGACTTTCCGCGCCTGAGCGTGAAGGTGCGCGACGAGATCGTCAGCTTTGGTGCCCCAGGGGAGCTGCAGGTTGATGAAAACGGTGTGGTGGGCGGCGGCACCAAGCTGAGCCCCGAAGAGTTGCACGAACTTGTGGCCCGCAAAGACGTCACCTTCTTTGACGGCCGCAACCCCATCGAGGCAGCGATCGGCAAATTCACCAACGCGGTCGTTCCGGATGTTGACACCACCCGCGACTTTGTCGCCGAACTCGACAGTGGCAAGTACGACCACCTCAAGAACACCCCCGTCGTCACCTATTGCACCGGCGGCATCCGCTGCGAAGTGCTCTCCTCCCTCATGCGCAGTCGCGGATTCGGCGAGGTCTACCAACTCGACGGCGGCATCGTTCGCTACGGCGAGAAGTTCGGGGACTCCGGCCTGTGGAACGGGTCGCTCTACGTCTTCGACAAACGCATGGCGATCGACTTCACCGACAACGCCGAAACGATTGGCCGTTGCTACCAGTGCGGTGCCGCGAGCAAACGCATTGAGAACTGCCACGACCTTTCCTGCCGTGAACAGCTCGTGGTGTGCGATGAACACGCCCCATTAACCGCGTGTGCGGCGCACCCCCTCGTCCCGTCACCGCCGATCGTCTAGCACCCGAACCACCACCGCGGTTCGGCTCCACGAGAGCTGGCGATTCGGGCTCGGCATCACTCTCGTCACAGTTTTCTTTGTGGCTCCCCTAGCGCCGGTAATGCGTCATGATGGTTTCATGAAGATTGGAATCCTGACCAGCGGTGGCGACTGCCCCGGCCTCAACGCCGTCATTCGCGGTGTCGTGCTCAAGGGCACCCAGGTTTACAACAAGGAGTTCGTCGGTTTCCGCGACGGCTGGCGCGGGGTCGTCGAAGGCGACACGATGCCACTCGAGCGTCGTGACATCCAAGGAATCTCCAAACAGGGCGGCACCATTCTTGGCACCTCCCGCACCAACCCGTTTGAAGGCACCGACGGCGCCGAAACCGTGCGCGAAAACATGGAACGCCTCGGGGTCGACTCGCTGATCGCCATCGGAGGCGAAGGCACACTTGCGGCCGCAAAACGCTTGACGGACGCGGGCATCAAGATCGTCGGGGTTCCCAAGACCGTCGACAACGACCTTTCCGCCACCGACTACACCTTCGGCTTCGACACCGCCACCCAAATTGCTACCGAAGCCATGGACCGTCTTCGCACCACCGGTGACTCGCACGGTCGCTGCATGGTTGCTGAAGTCATGGGCCGGCACGTCGGCTGGATCGCCCTCCACTCCGGCATGGCTGCCGGCGCCCACGCGATCCTCATCCCTGAGCAGAAAACCAGCATGGACCAGATCGTGGAATGGGTCACCTCAACCCGCGACCGCGGCCGCGCTCCCCTCGTGGTCGTTGCCGAAGGTTTCACGCTCGACACCATGGATGATGCCCACTCCGAGCGAGGTCTCGACGCTTTCGGTCGCCCCCGCCTCGGCGGAATCGGGGACATTCTTGCACCCGAGATCGAAGCGCGCACCGGGCTCGAAACCCGCTCGACGACACTCGGTCACATCCAACGTGGTGGCACCCCCAGCGCCTACGACCGAGTGCTCGCCACCCGGTACGGCATGGCGGCCATCGATTCGGTCATCCACGGTCGCTGGGGTCGGATGGTGTCGCTACGCGGAACAGAAATTACCCATGTCGCATTCGAGGATGCCCTCGGAACACTCAACACGGTGCCCCAGTCGCGCTACGACGAAGCGGCAATTCTGTTTGGTTAGAAATCATCTCTGGTTGGCTGCGCCTTTTGCTCGGCCACATTTCAGCCTGCAGGCTTAGGCTGAGCCCATGTGGCGTGGAATCGAAGTAGTTAAGAACGAGTCCGACCCCAAAGCTGCGGCGCACGTCGCGTTGTCAGACGAGTTGGATGACAGCGTGCTGATGCCCGGAAGCGTCACGATTGATGTCGAGTTTTCCAGCCTGAACTACAAAGACGGCATCGCCATCACCGGAAGACCCGGCATTGTGCGTGAACCCCGTCTCATCGCAGGAATCGACCTCGTCGGAGCTGTTGCGGCATCCGACGACCCGCGGTTCATTATCGGCGAGCGTGTTCTCGTGAACGGGTGCGGACTCGGCGAAACCCATCACGGTGGTCTAGCGGAGCGTGCCCGTGTTCCCGGTGACTGGGTTATTCCCGTGCCGAAAGGCATGAGCAACCATCAGGCTGCAGCAATCGGAACCGCCGGCTTTACAGCAATGTTGGCGGTCATGGCCCTCGAACGTGCCGGCTGCTTTGGCGAGATTCTCGTCACCGGCGCGACGGGCGGCGTTGGCTCCATTGCGATCACGCTGCTCCACCACTTGGGCTTCACCGTCACCGCCTCCACCGGCCAAGTCGCGGAACATGACTACCTTCGCCGGCTCGGCGCCAGCACGATCATTGACCGGGCCGAACTCAGTGCGGAACCTCGCGCACTGATGACACAAAGGTGGTCGGGGGTGATTGACGCCGTCGGCGGTACGACTCTGGCCTCTGCCATCGCCGGAACGCGTTACGGCGGCACCGTCGCAGCCTGTGGAAACGCGCAATCCAGCGAACTGCACACGAGCCTCATGCCGTTCATTCTGCGCGGAGTTCACCTGGTCGGCATCAACTCGGTGTTCACGCCTCGAGCGTTGCGCGAAGAGGCCTGGGGTCGCCTGAATCGGGATCTCGACCTCGATCTTCTCGCGGGATCAACCTCAACGATCAGCCTGAGCGACACGATTGCGGCGGGAAACGACATCATCGCCGGACGCATCCGCGGTCGCACCGTCGTTGACGTGCATCGGTAGGCACCGCCAGCCCGACACCATCAGCACAGACCGGCAATGGGTTGCTGCCTGTGCCCACGATCCCCGCAAAGTTGGCCGCTTGCGCTGTGCCAAACTTTGACTATGAACAGTGCTTTCGCCATCCTCGGATCAGCTTTTATCTTTATTGCCGCCCTCGTACATCTCATGATTTTCTTCATGGAGAGCGTGCTCTTTCACACCCCACGCGTGCAAAAAATCTTTGGCGTGCGCGGCCAGGATGTGGAGATCATCAAGCCGTGGGCCTACAACCAAGGCTTTTACAACGTCTTTCTCGCTCTCGGGGCCGGAACCGGACTCGTACTCATGGGCACGGTAACTCTGTGGCCAGCCGGCATCGCTCTGGCGATGTTCGCCGCTCTGAGCATGGTCTTGGCCGCAGTGGTGCTACTCACGTCACAACCGAAGACCATGGCACGCGCAGCCATCATCCAGGGCACCCCACCACTGATCGGCATCATCGGTCTCGTGCTCGCATTGAACCTCTAGTAGTGCTGTGTGGAGACTGACCTGATCAGTCTCCACACCTGTCACTAGTGTGCGTCTTGGCGGCGGCGCACCAGCAGAAGTGCGATACCGGCCAATAGCCCAGCAAGGCCAGTCAGCGAGATCACCAGCAGCGCCCCAATGCCTTGGGCCCCGGTGAATGCCAGCAGAGCGGGTGAGTACGTATTCACCAGCGTTGCCAACTGCGCATCGGGGGCCTCATCGGCAGCGGCAGCGGCCGTAGAGATGCTCACCGTCTGGGGTCCGTTTCGTTTTTGTTCCCCGAACCAGCCGAGAATTCCATCCTCGGTGACGACACAGGTGGACCCCTGAGGAATCCCGTCAATTCGCGCGGTATAGCCGGTTTCAGCGTCTAGGCTGACGGCTCCGAACGAGCCCATGCTCACGGGTGCGCCGAGCACCGTGCACTCCACTCCTGCGGTGATCACCTGTGGCGCACGATCTGCTTCGCTGCCTGTAACAACCTTGGAGACGGTGAGTGGTCCGGCGAAGAGTCCGACACCTGCCTTGATCGGCTCCTCCGGTGATGGCGGATTCGTTCCGGAAGCGTAGGTTGGGTAGTACCCGAACGAGTTCCACGCGCGCACGTTTTCAAACGGGACACTGAGGGGAACCAGGCCGTCGCCTTCGGCGACACTCGGCATGTTGGTCGTCGTGTAGTTCACCGTGAGCGTGGAGCCCTTCGGCAGTTGCCCGCCCGGAAGCCCGCTGAAGTCGAAGACCACCTTGATGCCCGTGATGTCTGCTTCGTCGCCAGCAACCAACGAGCTCGATGGCAGCCAATCTCCGGCCGCGCAGGACGATGCGTCGGGGTAGAGATCCGAAGTGCAGACGTTCGCGTCGGTCGAGTAGAACCAATCGAACCCGACACCAGGGACCGTGCTTGCGAACGTCACGTCGGCATTGAACTGGGGAGCGAAGCTCGAACCGCGAGGTGAGGGATCGACCACACCGACGTCGCCAATACTGGGGAATACATCGATGAGTTCCAGCGAGGAGGCCGCAATGTTTCCACCGTTGGTGAGCTGCAGCTTCCACTCGTCCGTGCCACCGATTGTGCTGTCAGCCGCACAGGGGAAACGGTAGTAGCCACCAGCATCTGGCGTGCAGGTGATGTCCGCGTTGAGTGAGTTGGTGGCAGTGCCACTGGTCGATTTCACGCCTTTCAGCGCGGAGAACGATCCGAGAGTAAGAACGGTAACGATGTTGCTCGTGGCACACGTGTTGTCGGTGAGCGACACCGCACGACCGTTAGAACTATTCAGCGGAGTGCACTCGCTGAGCGCACGGTCGTTCGTGAACTCCATCCCGTTCTCGCCTACCGTTCCAGGGTCGAGTCCCGGTTCCACTTCGAGGCGAAGCGTGATCGAGTACGTCTCCCCCGGAGCGAGTCGTGCGCCGTCGGGCCACGTGAAGCTGATCTCTCCGGTGGCTGCGTCATAGCTGCGAACGATCTGCGCGGCATCCGTGGTGAGGGTTCCGCCACTCGAGGTGGAGTACACGGGATTGTCAGTGGGAACGTATCGGAGCGACCCATCTGCCGGAAGGACATCGGTGACCACCGGGTTCACGAGGTAGCCGGTTCCCGTGTTGCTGACGCGCAGCGTGAACGGGATTTCTTTCCCGGCCGCCGTCTGACCAATCGATGTCTTCTCGACGGCGGCCCGTGCGGTGCCAGCATTCAGCGTGAATGTCGCGTCGTCGGTGTCCGTGTCGACAAGCTCGTCGTGGGTGCCCGTCACGTCAACGGTGTTAGACACACGACCAGCCACCGTCTCTCCCGGCATTGCCGTGGGGTCTTCGGCTGTGGTGACTGGCCCAGAACCGTCTCGCAACTCCGTGCGCAGCTCGGTCTCAATTCTCAAGTTCACGACGTTATTGGCGCCAGAGAATTCAGCACCGTCGGCGCGAGTGAACGTTGCTCGCACCCCGACAATGTCCTCGAGTGCGACGCCGGTGGGGAGTGCCGCAAGCGCCTGTGTGGTCGGGCCATCAGAAATCCAGTCCGTGCCGACAAGGGCAGCGATCTCCACTTGATCGGCGCCCGCTGGCATCACGGGGACTTCGGCAGACAGGGCGTTGAAGACGTTCCAGAACGTCGCCGCATCATCCTGCACCACCAGACTTATGGGCGAAACAGTTCCCGTGGAGCGTCCCCGAAGGTCGACCTGCACTGTGGTGCTCGGCGCGGCAATCACGGCGCTGGTGGGGCTGATCTGCTTCGCCGACACGACCTCGATGTAGCCATCGTCAATCGCAAGCGGGCTGGTCGCGATGTCCTGGTTGTAGATCGCGGGATACAAGATGCCATCGTAGACACCAACCAGCACAGAGTTGGGCACGCTCGTTGCGGTGATCGGCGCACCGGTGCTGCGAAGCGTAGTGCGAAGTTGAGTCTCGAACGTGACCGTCGCTTGGGCTCCCGCTGCGATTGTGCCTCCGTCGGAGGACTCACCCGAGAGCAGCACTGTGACACCCACAACATCGGTGAGTTCGCTCGGGGCCAACGCTTCGGCCTGCGTCTCGGTGAACGGGCCGGTCACGCTGAAGTTTCCGGAAGCATCCCGATGCCACAGGTGAACCTCGCTCGAGGTGATTCCGGATCCCCCGGACAGCGCAATGTCGATCCCTGTGATGTTGAGGCGTTCGAAGGGGTTACGCAGCGGATCGTAGCTCGCTGAGACGAACGGATTATCCGTTACGTCGAATGAACAGGTCGCGACATCAAGACACAGCGACGGATCCGTCAGCCTCAAGAGGCCGACCTTGGTCGGGGACGTGTTTTGAACCGTTGTGGTGTAGGTGGCACGCGGGTAGTCCTCTGCGAGAACTTCCGGCCGCGGAATCGTGAGCGTCGTGGGGCTCACCGACTTGGTGGCCTCGACCGTTGGCGGCGTTTGGACCAGGGTGATGTCCGCCGAGTCCTCTTGGGAGGTCTCTGTACCGTTCGCGTATGTCGCCAGAACACCGAACGTGTTGCGCACGACTCCAGGATCAGGCTGGTTGTACAGCTCTTCCGCTGTCACCCATTGATCGACAGTTGCGTTGTCGTCCCGAACAACGTTTCGGATCTGCCAATCGAGGTGAATAATGCGCCCGGCACTTGACGCGCCAGCGTATTCCCCGCTGGGCAGGCTTGCGACTCCAGATCCCACCGGTGGCGCGAGAGGATCGGCTGATTCAGCGATAACGGTAGCCCGATCGGCCCGCTCAACGAACGTCAGTCGAACTCCAATGGTGTCTGCGCGTTCGGCAAGGCTCAGCGTGTAGCCGGGAAAACCTCCCACACAGTTGGTTGCAGTGGTGCACGCCGCGGCAGTGATATCGACCCAGGAGTCGCTTGTTGCGCTGTACAGTTCGACGCTCTGTACCTCGTCCCACTGAATGAGGGGATCCTGCGAGGCAGTAATTGCATCAATCCGGGTGAGGTCGAAGGCTTGGAACATCGTGTTGGCAACATTCGCCGCGCTCGGGTTGGCGGTATCCGAAACTGTGACCGTCGCGGCACCGGGGATCTGCACGCCCCACGTGAGGGTGCTGCCGACGGCATTGCGCGACTGGGCGAATACCGTGGCCTGATCCATCGCTTTGTCCGCGATGGCTGGCGCCGGGCCCTCGCCGTCGCCGCTCTCTCTCGGGATCAGCCGCGAGTCTTCGCAGGCAGCCGCATCATCGCTGAGCGGTGTTGCGTTCAGGGTTCCGCTCGCCGTCACCGCGCCACAGTTCTCGTAACTAGCCCAGGTTAGCTCGTCGTCTGGTGTTCCTTCTGCGGTCGGCCCAGTGCCATCACGGAGCAGTGTGCGTGCTTCGAAAACAATCGCTGGCTTGACGGTGACCGCCCGAGCGAACCCGTCGGCATCAGCGAAGCTAAACCGCAGCCCTTCCACATCGTCAGTGGTTACGCCCGAGGGCAGCATGGTGTCGAGGTTGGCGAAGAAGATCTGTGCTTCGCTGGTGGCGTCCACCGTTCCGGAGGAGCCGTCCATGGTCTGCCACGAGCTGCCGTCGTAGTACTCGATGGTGAGTATCGAACCGAGGGGTACCGCGGTGGCACCGATTGCCACGGGGTTGAAAGCGTTCCAGTATTCACTCGCTCCCGGAACGCTCGGTTCTGTGATCACGATGTCGCTGGGTCGGACTGTGCTCGTGCCAGGAGGGGTAGTTGCGGTCAATTCGACAACGCTATGTCCGCCGGCGTACACGGTGCTTGGCCGGATGCTCTTAGCGAGGTCTATCTCAATCGCAGGGGTCCACACGAGAAGGTCGGCGCTAGCGGAGCTCGTTTCCGTTCCGGCAGCGTTGATACCTTCCGCGCCGACGTCGTTGGGGTACACCGATGCGCTACCGGTGTTGATCGCAGCATCGGCTGTGGTCACAACCTTCACGCCTGCTCGGGCAGTAGCGCCGACCGCGATGTCACCCGTGTACTCGATGACGAACCCGGTGATGTGTTGCCCGCCGACCAAGGTGGGCACTGCGGGAAGCCCCGACGCTTGCGTGAAAGCACTCGGCGTGGGCGCTGCACCGCTGTCGACGAACCAGGTGACGGTACCCGCGGTTGCTCCTGACGGCCAGGAGGTAGCTGCGGAGTCGAAGCCGTCAAACAGGATGCTGTCTGAGAAGAATGTTCCCGGAGTTTCGGGCTCCGCGATGCTGAGGCTCGACACACCGCCCGTTGATGTGTTGCGTGCCGTGATCGTCGCCAGAGTGCTCTCGCCGGCGGGAATCTCAACGGGGCTGAACGTCTTGTCGACTGCAACGGCAACGGTGAGTGCCGCAATCTCCTGGGTGTCGCTGGCATCAGGAGCATCGTTGTCACCCTCAGGTGTTGACACGGAGGCACCCGCAACGTTCTCTCGCGTGCCGCCGTCAACCAGGCTCTCCGTCGGCTCTGCACGATTCGTCGACCGCTGTTCGAGCGAGAGTGCGACGGCTCCGCTGTCGCCGCGGGCCACGATAGTCGCGCCAGTGCTCGAGGAGAACGTAAACCGCAGACCCTCAACGAGGGCCGGGTCGACTCCGCTAGGAAGAACAGCGCTGGCTTGTGCGGTGCCAGTAGCCCAAGCCCCAGCAACGAGGGCATCCACCTGAATGAGGTCGGCACCTTCAGGGAAGGAGACGGCGCCAAGCCCGGCGAGGTCATAGAAGTTGAAGGTACTCGTCGCCGACGCGGGCTCGGCCGGTTCGGTGATAACAATCTCCGACGCCGCGATATTCGAGGTGTTGGCGACGGTCAAGGTGACCTCGGAGAGAGCCTCGGGGCTGTATTCGGCGGTGGACGGTGTCCATTCCTTGGTGAGCGAGGCGGAAACTTCGGTTGGCACCTGCAATTGGACTGTCGCCTGCGCGGTTTTCGGCGCCGCATTGACGGCGACCAGGTTTCCGTCGTTGACGACGTCGGTGCCGTCCCACGACTTGTCGAGATCGTACGGAACCCGAACCGTGATCTGCACCGTTCCTGTCGTGCTGTCAGCAAGCCCGGTGCTGGGTGGGTCAGTGTTAGCGACGGCATCCTGGAAGGCGACCTCCACACGGTTGCCGGTGACGGTGGTCGTCGAGGAGCCGACACCCACCACGAGAGGTGTACCGACGATCTCGAGGGGCTCCGGGATCTCGTCGCTGAGCACCGCATCCACACAGCCCGTAGTGGTCGAAGAACAGCCAAATCCGAGCTGGTAGCTAAAGGTCGAACCCGGTACCTGCGGCTCCGTCACGCTGGTCGACTTCGACAGGCTCAAGACACCACTGCCCAGCTCATCTGCGCTGGCAGGAGTCGCCGTGGAAAGCCCGGTGCCGACAACCAAAACCACAATAGCGAGGGCGGCGACCGCCTTCGTTAGTCCGAACCAGCCGGATCGCGGGGAACGGGTGGCGCGGTGGCGCGGGCGCAGCAATGAAGACGTGGTCATGAAGGGCTTTCGGGAGTATCGCCGGGATCGTCGTGTCCTCGGGCAGGACAGCGCGTACTCAACCGCAATGCAGGTCGGGTCCGGCAGGCGTTATTTCAGGCTAGCCACGACGGCAGGATTGTGCCATCGGAAAGCTGGATCTCACACCCGATTTCACCCATATTGGGGGTTGGGAATATGCTGTCTACCCCTACTAGCGGGGGAGTTGAGCGTCCATGAACTCGGCGAGTGACTCGACGAGTGACTGACTCGAGCGATCTTCGGCAATTAAATGCACGGTGAGACCGGCAGCACGAGCATCAAAGGCGGTACGGGGCCCAATGCAGGCGACGATGGTGGACTCGGGTAACGGCGAGAACTGCTCGGCGACTTGTCGCGCAACGGAACCCGAGCTGACCAGCACGGCGGCGATGCGGCCGGACTCAACGTCATCGCGCACGTGGTCCGCGGCCTCGACACCCACCGTGCTGTAGGCGGAGACACTCAACACTTCGTGTCCGAGGGCGCCGAGGCCCTCGCTGAGGGTGGTGTCGGCCAGGTTGGATTGGGGCGCCAACACGCGAAGTCCTGGAGCTGTATCCGGCCACTCCTTAACGAGGCCGCGACCGGAGTTGTCGAACTCTGGCACGAAGTCCACCCGGTGTCCGGCAAGCGTCAATGCGCCCGCCGTTGTTTCCCCCACCGCCGCGATCTTGGTGTTATCGGGAATCTTCACACCGCTTGCCGTCAAGACATCCACGGTTGTCGCGCTAGTGACGGCAAGCCAGTCGAACTGCCCGTCGTTGAGTTCGTGAAAGGCGTTGGCGAGAGCCGGAACGTTTTCCGATGGCGCGAAATTGATGAGCGGAGCGATCACCGGAATCGCTGAGTGCTCCCTCAACAACGCCGCGACGCTGTCGCCCCAGTTGCCTCCACGGGGAACGAGCACGCGCAAACCATTGAGTGCTTTGCTTGCCATGCTCTCTATAATCCCCCCCTGAGGGAGGTTGACGCTAATCGAGCTAGTCGTCGTCGCTCAGGAGCGCCCACGCAATCACAGCGACAACGGAGACCGCAGCCGCCGCGGCGCCAATAATCCACGGGATCGGATTGCTCTCATACGAGCTGCGAACACGGGTTGCTACTTCGTCGACTCGCTTGCCGACGTTGAACTTATCCTCGATCGCGTCGAGGGTCTGCTCGAGTTCTTCACGAGCCTGTTCAACCTTCTTGCTGTTGTCGTCAGACATTATGACCTCCGCTTTCGGGTGCCTTTGATGGCACGAACGTCACTCTTGATACTTTCGATGGTGTCGGTGGGTGTTGGTGGTGTGCCCTTCTTGACGAGAGCGAGGCCCACGAACACCAAAATCGCAACGATGAGCAGCAGGATGCCCGCGACAATGAGTGCGGCGGCCCAGCCAGCCATCACCTCAGCGAGTCCCATGATTGCCGCGGCGATCAGTACCATGAGTGCGAATAGCGCCACGAACGCAGCGCCAACAAACAGTCCAATGCCGATTCCGGCGTTGGTGAGTTTCGAGACCATCTCGCTCTTGAGCGACTCGATCTCTCCACGGACGAGCTCACCAAGTAGGCGAGGAACGTCAGCGATCAGTTCCGCTAGTGAACGTTTCGGTTCGTGCCGCGGGTCTGGCTTCGGTGTGTCACCGTACATGGCAGTCCTACTTCGTGTTGGTGGACTTCGTCGCAGATGCCGCTGACGAAGACTTCTTGGCGGCAGGCTTCTTAGCAGCTGGCTTCGTGGCTGCACTGCTCGAGCTCGTTGACTTTGTCGATGAGCTAGCATCACCGCTCGTGGTGGCGTTCTTGCTGCTTGACACCTGTTTCACGACTTTCTTCGCGCCGTCGGCGAGGAATTCCGCAACATCCGGAGCTTTGTCTTTAACAAAGCCTTCGGCGTTGTGGCGTTGCTCCGCGATGTGGGGATCGTTCCACAGCTTGATTGCTGTTGCCTTAATCTTTTCGTACTTCTCACGGCCAGCGCGGGTTCCCAGCACATAGCCGATGCCGAGTCCTACTACTAGGAGGATCTTGCCCTTCATGGCGAACTCCGTTTCTTGTTGGCGGTCGGTTATTCCAACATACTCGCGATAGCTGCAGCCCGTGGTCAGGGTTTTCTGGTATCGCAGGTAGCCAGTTTGGAGCATATTCTCAGATTGGCATAGCCCCCGAGCGAGAACTCACACAGAGTTTGCAGTTGAGCCGTCGTCAATTTGTCCTTTTAGGGCGCGGATGCCGCTGCAGCAGCCTTCGCAGCGGCCGGAAGAGCATCGACGATCTTCGACACCACACCATCGTCGTGGGCTGCCGACACAAACCACGCCTCGAACACACTGGGAGGAAGCGAGATGCCCGACTCGAGCATCGAGTGGAAGAAGGGCGCATACCGGTAGCCCTGCTGCGCTTTGACGTCCGCGAAGTTCAACGGGACCTCGGGGCTGAACACGAACGAGAACAGGTTGCCCGCGTGCTGAACGACGTGCTCGACACCCTCGGCGGCGAGCGCGGCCGACGTCTCGGTTGAAAGAGTCGCCGCGACCTGGTTGAGCCGCGAATATACGGCCTCGTCGGCGAGCCGCAGCGTAGCGAGGCCAGCGGCGACGGCGACGGGGTTTCCGCTCAGGGTTCCGGCCTGGTAGACCGGGCCGAGTGGGGCCAGTAGTTCCATGATGCGAGCCGAACCGCCCAGCGCAGCCAACGGCATCCCTCCGCCGATGACCTTGCCGAAGGTGAAGAGATCGGGAATCCAGCGGGCCCCTGGGGCGTCGGGGTTGGCTGCCGCTGCGGCGCGAGCATCCAAACCCCAGTAACCGGCGGGGTCAACGCGGAATCCGGTGAGAACTTCGTCGCTGATAGCCAGAGCACCGTGCTCGTGGGCGATGCGCACGATAGTTTCGTTGAAGCCGGGCTGCGGGGCCATCACTCCCATGTTGGCGGCGGCAGCCTCGAAGATGACAGCGGCAATGTCGTGGCCGTGCTCGGCAAAGACCTGCTCGAGGGCGGCAACGTTGTTGTACTCAATGACAAGGGTTTGGGCGGCCGTCTCCGCGGTGACGCCGGCAGAACCGGGCATCGATAGCGTCGCGAGGCCCGAACCTGCTTCGGCGAGGAGCCCGTCAGAATGGCCGTGGTAGTGCCCGGCGAACTTCACCAACAGTCGGCGACCGGTGGCACCACGAGCCAAACGGATGGCCGTCATCGTCGCTTCGGTACCGGTGGAGACGAGGCGCAACCGTTCGATTGGGTCCACGCCGTCCACGCTGATGCGAGAACGCACAAGCTCGGCGAGCTCCGTCTCCGCGGGAGTCGATGCTCCAAAGCCGAGACCGCGCGATGCTGCCTGCTGAACGGCGTCAATCACCTCCGGGTGAGCGTGGCCGAGGATCGCCGGGCCCCAGGAGTTGACGAGGTCGATATACGACCGCCCCTCGACATCCGTCACGTACGATCCGGACGCTTTCACAAAGAAGCGCGGCGTTCCGCCGACGGAGCCGAAAGCCCGCACCGGCGAGTTGACGCCGCCGGGCAGAACCCCGCGAGCGCGATCAAACGACTGTTGGTTGGTGGCGGCGGTGCCTGGTGCGGTGGTCGGGGTGCCGCCCGTGGAGGTATTAGTGCTCATCGGCGTAGCCATTCTGCGAGTTCTGTTGCGTAGTAGGTGAGCACCGCTTCGGCGCCCGCCCTTTGGATGCTGAGTACTGATTCTTCGATGGCGCGGCGGCGATCGATCCAACCGTTCGCTGCGGCGGCTTCGATCATCGCGTACTCCCCGGACACCTGGTAGGCCCAGACAGGCACACTGCTGACGGCGCTGGCGTCGGCGAGCACGTCGAGGAAGCTCATGGCGGGTTTGACCATCACCACGTCGGCGCCTTCGGCGATGTCGAGTTCGACCTCGCGGAGGCCGTCGCGCCGGTTAGCTGGGTTCTGTTGGTACGCGCGACGGTCACCCTCGAGCGAGGACTGCACGGCCTCGCGAAACGGGCCGTAGAAGGCCGAGGCGTACTTAGCGGCGTAACCGAGTATGGGGGTGTCGGTGTGGCCGGCGGTGTCGAGAGCGTCACGCACTTCGGCGACTTGGCCGTCCATCATGCCGCTGAGGCCGAGCAATTGCGAACCAGCCTCGGCCTGAGCAACGCCCATCTCGCGGTAGCGCCCAAGCGAGGCGTCGTTGTCGACGATCAGCTCGGTCATCCCAGTCACGGGGTGGGTGCGCTCACGCAGCACGCCGCAGTGACCGTGGTCGGTAAATTCGTCGAGGCAGAGGTCGGTTTGCACCACCAGACCGTCACCGGCCTCGGCGACAGCGGCGCGAGTGGCGACGTTGAGAATTCCGTTCGGGTCGATCGCGCCGGAGCCTTCGGCATCCTTGTTCTCAGGCACACCGAAGAGCATCACTCCCCCGACACCCAAGTCGGCAGCTTCGGTAATCGCGCGACGCATCGAATCAAGCGAATGCTGCTGCACGCCCGGCATCGAACTGATCGGCACGGGCTCGGTGAGTCCTTCGCGCACGAACATCGGCAAAATCAGCTGACTGGGGTGGGTGCGGGTTTCAGCAACCAGGCGACGCATCGCCGGGTTCGACCGCAAACGGCGGGGGCGGATGATCACGCCCTAGCCCCCGTGAGATCCCCGGCACCCTGTGCCAGTAGATCGTCGGCGACCCGCTGCGCTGCTTCACGGGCGGGGTCTTCGACATCGTTGACGTACAGCGCGTGGGAGCTGGTGAGGTATTTCGAGCCGTCGAGAGCGTAGACCCGAGCGTCTAAGAACAGGAGCCCGTCATCGATGATGGCGTGCGCGCCGAGGGGTGCCGAGCATCCGGCGTCGAGAAGAGCGAGAACGTGGCGCTCAGCCTCCGTCTTGGTGCGGCTGGGCTTGTGGTCGAGCACCTTGACGAGCTTCTCGTCGCCGTCGCGAACCTCGATGGCGAGAGCACCTTGACCGGGAGCGGTCGGCCAGCCCGAGAGCCCGAGGTATTCAGTGATGGCAGCGGCACGACCGGCACGGGCGAGGCCAGCGGCGGCGAGGATGACGGCATCCAACTCACCGTCCGTCACCTTGTCGAGACGGGAATCAATGTTGCCGCGGATGTCCACGATTTCAAGGTCGGAGCGACGCGAACGCAGTTGAGCTTGGCGACGTGGTGAGCCGGTGCCCACGCGGGCGCCGGCCGGGAGGGTATCGAGAGTGAGCTCATCACGGGCACACAAGACATCGCGCTCATCACCACGTTTCGGTATCGCCGCAATGGTGAGGCCGGGCACGGTGGTGGTCGGCAAGTCCTTCAAGGAGTGCACCACAACATCGCATTCGCCAGCGAGCAGAGCCTCGCGAAGCGCGTTCGCGAACACTCCCTGCCCACCGATCGTGGAGAGCGACTCTGTTGAACGGTCGCCCTGAGTGGAGATCGGGATAATCTCGGTCTGAACGCCGGTCTTGTTTTCGAGCGAACGCGCGACCGTAGTGGTCTGCGCCATGGCGAGAATGCTACCTCGCGTGCCGATACGAATTACGGTCATGGTGCCACCCCCGCGGCTGCGGGTTTGAAGCCGAGCCGCACATTTTCACAGCACCCGGGGCGACACACGTCGTACCAGGGGCCCAGTTTTGTTAGTGCGGGGCGGTCTGCCACCGGCACTCCGTCGCGACGCTCCAACACGAGGTCGACAAGACCCGTGACGAACGCCGGATGCACGCCAGGCGTCGGAACGCGGACCGCAAACATGTTGTGGCCTCCCGCAGTCTCCAACGCTTCGGTGTCGAGATCCCACTTCACTTCCATGTGATCGGAGATGAACCCGACCGGAACGATCACGACCGCCTCGATGCCGTCGGCGGCGAGCCCATCAATGGCGTCGTTGATGTCGGGCTCGAGCCAGGGCATCGAGGGCGGGCCACTGCGCGATTGGTAGACGAGGCTATGCGCTGGCTTCGTGTCCTGAGCGGCCATCACCACTTCGGAAACCGCAAGGTGCTGCGCGGCATACGCACCGCCCTCTCCGAAACCGCGTGCCTCTGGTCCACTCTTGGCGGCGTCCGTCGACGGGATCGAGTGGGTGGCGAAGAGCACGTGCGTCTTCTCAGGGCTGATGCCCTGCGCCGCAACCTTCGCGAGGCCGTCACGCACGCCGTCAATGAACGGCTGCACAAAACCGGGGTGGTCGAAGAACTGGCGAACCTTGTCGATCTGAATCGTGCCTTCGAGACCGGTCTGTTCGAGAGCGATTGCGTAGTCTTCGCGGTACTGGCGGCAGCTCGAGTACGAGCTGTACGCGCTCGTGCCCACGGCAATGATTTTCGTGAAACCGCGCTCGTTTGCTTCGGTGAGCGCGTCGCTCAGGTAGGGGTTCCAGTTACGGTTTCCCCAGAGCACCGGAAGCTCGATGCCGCGGCGAGAAAGCTCGGCTTCAAGCGCCGTCTTCAGTTCGCGGTTCTGGTCGTTAATGGGGCTGACGCCACCAAAGGCGCGATAGTGGTGGGCAACTTCTTCGAGACGCTCCTCGGGGATTCCGCGCCCCCGCGTGACGTTACGCAGAAACGGGATGACATCGTCTTGACCCTCAGGTCCACCAAAGCTGGCGAGCAGAATGGCGTCGTAGGCGACGGCTTCTTCGACGTGTTCCGGGCCGGATGCCGCGGCATCCGTCGCGCCAAGAACGCGGGTCACAACAACACCTCAGCGATCTCATCAAGGGTGATGCGGCGGCCCGTGTAGAACGGGATCTCCTCACGCACATGACGACGCGCTTCGGTCTGGCGAAGGTGGCGCATGAGGTCGACAAGGTCGACGAGTTCGGGGGCTTCGAGCGCGAGCATCCACTCGTAGTCGCCGAGCGCGAAGCTGGCGACGGTATTCGCGAGAACCTGCGGCATCTCCGAACCCTTCATGCCGTGGTCGCGGAGCATCTTGCTTCGCTCGGCATCGGGCAGCAGGTACCAGTCGTAGCTGCGCACGAACGGGTAGACAGTCAGCCACGCTTCAGGCGCCTTACCGCGCATGAAGGCGGGCATGTGGCTCTTGGAGAACTCCGCATCACGGTGCACCCCCATCGCGTTCCACGTGGGAAGGAGAGAGGCGAGTGGTTCGGTGCGGCGCAGTTCACGCAGTGCCCACTGAATGTTTTCGGGGTTGTCGCCGTGCAGCCAGATCATGATGTCGGCGTCGGCGCGCATCGCGGACACATCGTAGAAACCACGAATCGTCACCCCACGGGCTTCTACCGCAGCAACCGCTGGAGCGAGGTCGCCGGTGGCAGCGGGACGGTGCGGATCGCGACGGAACACCGCCCACAGGGTGTAACCCAAAACTTCGGTGGTCGTGTCGACGTCAGTCATGTCTTCCATTCTCTCCCCTGCCTTCTGGGCAAACCGGGAGAATACCTTCGAGTTAGGTGAACCTAACTAGTTTACCTCGTTGGTGATGTCGTCAGCGTCGACGGGTTCAGCGATCTCGTCCTGGTCGTCGGCGAGCGCCACCAGCTCATCGACGGTGGTGTTAGCGTGCGCGATGATGCCCGCGAGGCCTGTTCCGCCAACGGTTTCACCAACCACAACAACACCATCCGTGCGCTCGGCCGCCGCGAGCGCTGCCGGGCGGATCCACTGCTGGCGGGAAAACTCGATTACTGAGTTCGGCGGCAGCGTCACACCGAGCAGAACCCCGGCATCGCGACGGGCAACCTCGGCCAAATCGTCAGGCTCCTGGTTGTACGACAGGCGAACGACGTGGCGGCCTTCCGCATAGCCCTTCAACCATTCCCACTTGGCGGTGGCGTGGGTCAGGGCGCGAGCGGAGACAATTGTGCAGCCTGGCGCGACGAGCACCCCAGAACCACGAGGTTCGGCATCAAGTTCTGGCGCGTCGAGCACGAGCGTCGCGAGCGTTACGGTGCGTCCCCGCACTGGCGCAAGGATCCCCGGTGCCGCCACGACAACGGTGCCGTCGAGCTCGGCGAGTGCCTCGACGCTGTCGATCCGGCGGCCAAACTCGACGATGACACCGTAGGTGGTGAGGTCGGCAGCAAGTTCGGTGACGAGACGGTTGATGCCGCCCCGGATGCCCTGAACCGCTGTTCCGGCCGGCATCGCGTCACGCATGGAACGCACCGCTGCCGCCAGCGAACCGTGCAGGGCGAGGCGTTCCTTGAGGGTGGCGACACGTTCCAGCGGAAGATCGTCGGGATGCAGCGAGTACACACCGTGCACGACGGGGGCGACGAGTTTGTCTACGACGGCCTTGCCCATCCGGCGACGTACGAGCGCGCCAAGAGAGACATCGGTGCGCTTGCCGAACCACGGGATCAGCGAATCGAGCTGGGCGCGAAGAGCTCCCCCCATGCCCAAAACCGCGATCGTGTCTTTGTCGAGTGGGGTCGCGGGAATCCCCAAGATTCCGGTGCTGGGCAACGGCAGGGCAGGGCCATCGACCGGCTGCAGCCAGGCGCCCTCATCGCTGGGAGACACAATGTCCTCGCCAAGCCCCAACTCACGGGCCAGCTCAGCCACGGTGTCGCCGCGGGTCGCGAAGCTTTCGGCGCCGGCGTCCAGATTGATGCCACCCACAAGGTGGGCTGCGACAGTGCCGCCAAGGTGATCGCTAGCCTCAATGAGACGGACGGTTCGACCGGCCATCGCGAGCCGTCGCGCCGTGACAAGCCCGGCAATGCCGCCGCCGACAACGGTGAATTCTGTCGTGCTCACGCGCACTAACCTTCCTGGTGAACGAGTTCCACGATCTTGGTGAGCACATCCGGATCGGTGTCTGGTCCGACGCCGTGGCCGAGGTTCACAATGTGGGCTGGGGCAACGCGACCGCGGTTGAGCACGTCGCGTACGTGCGCTTCGAGAACATGCCAGGGGGCACCGAGCAGCGCGGGGTCGATGTTGCCCTGCAGGGGAACGCCACCACCGAGACGACGGTCGGCCTCATCCAGCGGAATGCGCCAGTCGACGCCCATGACGTCAGCACCGATCGAGTGCATGGCCTGCAACACCTCACCACTTCCGACACCGAAGTGCACCTTGGGCACGTCGTAACCGCGCAGGTGGGAAAGAACTCGCTTGGAATGCGGGGCGACTCGGCGCACATACTGTTGCTCCGACAGCGAACCAACCCAGGAGTCGAAGAGCTGCACGGCAGATGCGCCGGCTTCAACTTGGGCAATCAGGAACTCACCGGCGATGTCGGCGCACCAGTTGAGCAGGTTCGCCCACGTTTGCGGGTCGGAGTACATGAGCGTGCGGGCACGCTGCTGGTCCTTGCTCGGGCCACCTTCGACGAGGTAGGAGGCGAGTGTGAATGGGGCTCCGGCGAAACCAATGAGCGGCGTTGTTCCCAACTCGGCAACGGTCTGCGCGACTGCCTCACGGATGGGAGCAAACGCGGCCGGGTCGATGGGGCGCAGCTTGGCGACATCCGCTGCGGTACGGATGGGGTTGGCAAAGACGGGGCCACGGCCGGGAACAATCTCGACCTCGACGCCAGCGAGCTTCGCGGGAATCACGATGTCGCTGAAGAAGATGGCGGCATCTACCTTGTGGCGGCGCACCGGCTGGAGGGTGATTTCGCTCGCGAGGTCAGGCGTCAGGCACGCCTCAAGCATTTCGTTGCCTTCGCGCAGTTTGCGGTACTCCGGCAGCGAGCGGCCAGCTTGGCGCATAAACCACACGGGGGTCGTCTCCGGCCGGTCACCGCGGTAGGCCCGGATGATAGGCGAGTTAGCTGTGCGGCCGTCGAGAAGTGGATGGTCAGTATTCAGGGTCACGGGGTTAACATTAGGTTGTGCTCCTGTGTCTTAGCTCGAATCATCGCAACGCGAGCTTAGACGTACTCGAAAGCTTGTCTGAGGTCGCCCCGGCGGCCACCGTCGACCTCGTGACGGCGAACGATTTCGTTGCCGGCGCTGTTGTTGTAGCCACCTGCAACCGTTTCGAGGCCTACCTCGATGTCGAAGAGCCCCTCACCGCGGGTTCTGCGATCACGGTGTGCTCACTTCTGGAATCACTTAGCGAACGAACCGGTCTCAGCGTCGAAACCCTGCACTCGTCGATCGCGGTTCATGAGGGCGCGGATGCCGCAGCTCACCTCTTCGCGGTGACCTCTGGTCTTGAATCCGTCGTTGTCGGTGAAGCCGAGATTTCGGGGCAGGTCAGTCGCGCTCTTGATAAGGCACGCCTGGACGGCACCACGACCCGGGACCTCGAACGGCTCTTTCAGCGTGCCACCCACACGAGCCGTGGCATCAAAAACACCACCGCCATCGGCGGCGCCGGAAAGTCGCTGGTGCGATTGGCTCTCGAACTCGCTTCCAGTCGCATCGCGGATTGGTCGACGGCTCGCGTTCTGGTGGTCGGCACCGGACGCTACGCCGTCACTACGGTGAACGCGTTGCGTAACAAGGGTGCCGCCGATCTGCGGGTGTTTTCTCCCTCCGGACGCGACGCAGCATTCGCCCTCAAGCACGGCCTCACGCCCAGCGAAGACTTCGACGTTGATGTGATCGTCACGTGCACCGCGAGCGCCGTACTCGGAACCGATCGTTTCTCGACCGCCAGCAAGTGTCTGGTACTTGACCTCGGACTCCCCCGCAACGTTGACCCCGCTGTTGGTCAACTGGTCGGTGTTGACCTGCTCGATCTTGAAACGATCAGTTTGCATGCGCCGTTGAAGGAACTGAATGCGCATGCGGATGCTCGCGATCTAGTGCGCACGGCCGCCCACGAATTTGCTGCCGAAAGCCAGGCTGAGCCCGCAATCGTTGCACTGCGTAAACACCACTTCGGACTCCTGGAGGCGGAGATCGCTCGCGCCACTGCCCGCGGTGCTGGTGAAGAAACCATTTCCGCTCTGCGACACCTGGGCGGAGTGCTGCTGCACGGTCCGTCGGTGCGGGCTCGGGAGTTCGCGGCCGCGGGTCGGGTCGCCGAATTCGATGCCGCTCTGGCGGCGCTCTACGGCATTCCTGTCGAGCGCAGTGCTGCTGCCGCTGACTCTCGATCGCAGACCGCCTAGCTCTGGAGCCAACGTCGAGGGACGACCCCCTGTCAGCGGGACGGCACGAGCATCCGGCGTCTAGTGCACGAACTCCAACAGGTCGTAGCCGAAAGTGCGCAGCGCTTCGATAGCACGCAGTCGAGATTGCAGGCTGCTGTCATCGAATTGGATGGATGCCGCGTAAGCCACCGCACGCTTCTGACCGCGAAGAGCACCGGCCTCCGCTCGCACCCCGCGGTCGATGCCGGTCTTGTTGACCAACAGAGTGTCGTGATCGGTGCCGCGATGCGCCAGAGGATCCAACCCGAAGGCGCTCGCCACCAACGACAGGTCAGTGTTGAGCGAGAGCCAACCAAGCACTCGTTGGCTGGCGATCGAGTTCACAATCTCACCGCGGGCGAGAGCGCCGAAGAGCCAGCTGAGCTCGGCGGCGGAACCCACCGAAAGCTGCGGGGCGTCGTCGGGGCCTCTGGTCTCACGAACGAGGTCGAGGAGTGCGGTCTTAGTGAGGCCGAGGGATTCGGTGCGCGCTCTGACCGCATCCAACCCGATCAGTCGGAGCAGGATATTGGTGGCCAGATTGTCGCTGGACGCTCCGACGAGAGTCGCCAGGTCGGCAACCGGAAGCGAAGGCGCCTGCAGGTGCTGCCACAAGCCGGCCGATCCGACCGCGGCATCAGGGACTTTGTCGAGGATGCTATAGGGAGCAAACCCTGGCTGATCGAATCGGGCCGCGACCTCAATGAGCAGCAGAATCTTGCCGATGCTGGCGGTCGGCAGAGCGACCCGGTCGTCGATGCTGAGCACGGTCTCGCCGCTGTTGATGTCAACAGCGCTGGCCGACACAAGCATGCTGGGGTCGGCCAGTTTGAGCTTTCCAAGCGCGGCGAAGGTACCGGTGAAGTTGGGTATCTCACCGGTTCCGGCATGCTTCGCTACGCGTGGCGTGCGAACGCGATACCGGCGCTCTCGGGTCTTCTCAATCTCTACCAAATGGTGACGCGATCTGTCGGGGCGAGCCATAACGAGTCGGACTCAGTTACGTTAAATGTCTCATAGAACGCATCCATATTGCGAACAATCTGGTTGCAACGGAACTCGTTGGGAGAGTGCGGATCGATCGCAAGCAACCGAATAACCTCTTCGTCTCGACCCTTCTGTTGCCACGACTGTGCCCACGACATGAAGAACCGCTGGGCACCGGTCAGCCCGTCGACGATCGGTGGTTCGGCACCATCGAGTGAGATTTGGTAGGCCTTCCACGCGATCATCAAGCCACCGAGGTCTCCGATATTTTCCCCGATGGTGAGCGAGCCATTGACGTGATGGTCAGGAACCTGAGCCGGAGCGAGCGCGTCGTACTGAGCGATGAGTGATCCGGTGCGCTGCTCGAATGCGGCCTTATCCTCGGCCGTCCACCAGTCACGAAGCCGACCGTCGCCGTCGTATTTGGCGCCCTGGTCGTCAAAGCCATGACCAATCTCGTGACCAATGACGGCACCGATCGCGCCATAGTTCGCGGCATCATCCCGCGACTCGTCAAAGAAGGGATACTGCAGGATGGCGGCGGGGAACACGATCTCGTTGAAGCCAGGGTTGTAGTAGGCGTTGATCGTCTGCGGCGTCATGAACCATTCGTCACGGTCAAGTTCTTTGCCGATCTTGCCGAGCTCACGCTGAAACTCGAACTCGTTGGCTGCACGCACGTTGCCGGCCAGGTCATCCGCGCTGATCTCGAGCGTGGAGTAGTCGCGCCACTTCACGGGGAAACCAATCTTGGGCGTGAACTTTTCAAGCTTTTCGAGGGCACGCTGCTGCGTGGTGGGGGTCATCCATTCGAGACCATTGATCGACTGGCGGTAGGCCTCGACGAGGTTGGCGACGAGTACATCCATCGCGGACTTCGCGGTTGGCGGAAAGTGGCGTTCGACGTAGATCTTGCCGACGGCTTCGCCGAGCACGCCCTCGACGAGCGAGACGCCGCGCTTCCAGCGTGCCCGAAGCTCGGGGGTGCCCGACAACGTGCGGCCGTAGAAGTCGAAGTTGGCGTCAACGAAATCACCCGACAGGTACGCCGCGTTACTGCGGATGACCTGCCACGACAACCAGTCACGCCAGGACGGTACGTTGTCTTCGGTCAACACCGACTCCAGGCCCTCGGCGAAGCTCGGTTGGCGCACGACAACCTCATCGAAGGAATGAGCGGGAACGTCGATAGCGTCGAGCCAGATATTGAGATCGATCGCCCCGGTGAGGTCGTTGGCGTCTTGCCACATCATCGGGTTGTAGGTCTTCTCGCTGTCGCGATTGGCCACATTGTCCCAGTGCTTCGACGCGATCGTCTTCTCGAGCGCGACGATGCGAGCGGCACGCTCGGCCGGAGCGTCGAGGCCGGCAAGAGTCAGCATCCGCTCAATGAAAACGCCGTACTTGTCGAGAATCTCCGCGAACTTCTCTTCACGGTAGTAGGACTCATCGGGCAGGCCGAGGCCACCCTGTTCGAGAAAGACTAGGTATCGTTCGGGGTTGCCGGGGTCATTGTCGACAAAAAGTTGGAAGAAGCCGCTCGTGCCTCCACGCTCGAGACGCCCAAGAGTGCTGAGCAGTGTAGGGATGGAGTCAACGGCTGCTGTCTCGGTGAGCTGTGCCGCAATCGGGGTCGCGCCCAGCTCATCTGCTCTCGCCTCATCGAGAAAGCTCGCGTAGAGATCGCCAACCTTTCGCGCCTCGGTGCCCGGCTCGGCAGACTGCGATTCGACAATGATGTCGCGCACAGCCTCTTCGGCCTCTTCGGCAAGCACCATGAACGACCCGTATCGCGCCTTATCAGACGGGATCTCGGTGCGGTCGATCCAGGCACCGTTCACGTGGCGGTAAAGATCATCTTGCGGGCGAACCTGCGGATCGAGGTCGTTGACAGCGATTCCGGATGACAGTGGTGATTCGGCACTCATGACCCCCAGCCTAGAGCGTTCTTGTCATGGATTACCTGCGAATCTGAGTGTGCTGTCGCGCCGTACAATTAAGCGATGACTGCCTCTGATTCGGCTGCCTCCCCTCCTGAATATCCTCACGGCCTCACCTCCCGTCAGGTGCTGTCGTGGCGCAATGCTGTTGCCACGCTGTTCGCTCTCGCGGGCTTCTCGTTCGCCAGTTGGGTCGGTCGCATCCCGACCGTGCGGGACACCTTCGATGCCAGTCACTCCGAAATCGGCGTGCTCCTCTTCGGGCTCGCCATCGGTTCCCTCCTTGGGCTCGTCGTAGCCGGCAAGCTTGTCGACCGGTTCGGTGCTCAAATCGTGGTGCGGGCGTGCGTGCTGCTCTTCGTGGGTTCGCTCGCGGCGACCGCGATCATCATTGGTGTGCTGGGCAGCTTCTTGGGCGCTGTGATCTCCCTCGCCGTGTTTGGCTTGGCGTTCAGCACCTACGACGTCGCCATCAACCTGTCGGGTACCGCCAACGAACGGCTGCTCGGTCGGTCGAGCATGCCAACCCTGCATGGCTTCTACAGTCTGGGAACGATGGCCGGCGCTGGATTCGGCGCGGCCGCAGAAGCCTTGCACGTTCCTCTCGCGACCCATCTGATCATCGTGTCGGCAATCGTGCTCATCACGGCACTGTTGGTGTCACAGTTCATCCTTCCGGAACGCCTGGCCGATCCCCCACCGAACACCGTGGAAATGAAGATCGCCGCGGGAGAGCTCGCTGCGCCGAAGCTGAAGAGCATCTGGCTCGAACCGCGCACCCTCCTGATCGGCATCATCGTGCTCGGCATGGCTTTTGCCGAAGGATCAGCAATCGACTGGCTCGCCCTGGCAATGGTCGACGGTTACGAAATCTCCAACGCCTTCGGCACGCTCATCTTCGGTGTCTTTGTGACGGCCATGACCGCGACACGTTTCTTCGGTGTTCGTGCTCTCGACCGCTTCGGTCGCGTGCCCGTACTGCGAGCATCCGCCGGTCTTGCCGCTGCTGGCTTGTTGCTGGTCATCTTCTCCCCGGTCGTCCTGCTCGCCGTGATCGGCACCGCACTGTGGGGTGCCGGAGCTGCACTCGGTTTCCCCGTCGGCATCTCGGCGGCCGCCGACGACCCCAAGCGTGCTACCGCCAGAGTCACCGCCGTCGCCACCATTGCGTATGCTTCAACCCTCATCGGACCACCCATGATCGGTGTGCTCAGCGATCAGGTTGGCGTGCTGCACGCTCTGCTCGTGATTGTGGTTCTCGCGATTATCTCCGGGCTGCTTTCCCCCTACGCCCGCGAGTTGGCAGGCCGGCACGCCTACCCCTACGTCGACTTCTCCTCGCCAGGAACAACATCCGCCGCCGTCAGTATTGCGACAACAGAAATGCACTTCGTCATCACGCCAGAACAAATTGAAGAGGCCCAGCAGGAGAACGCGCGCCGCGGCTTCGGCAAGTTCAAGCGCAAGCGCGGCGGCAAGTAACGGCAGTGTGCCGCGCACCGTTAGGCTCGTCGGGTGCGACTTGTCATAGCGAAATGTTCCGTTGATTATGCGGGCCGTCTCAGTGCCCACCTTCCCCTTGCAACGCGACTGCTACTGCTGAAGGCTGACGGCAGTGTGCTCGTGCACTCCGATGCCCTCTCGTACAAGCCGCTCAACTGGATGAGCCCGCCCTGCGTGGTCTCGACCATTGAGCCGGAAGCTGAGCAGACGGAGGCCGGTGTCACCGAAATCTGGAAAGTCGCCCACACCAAGTCGGCCGATATGCTCATCGTTTCGATTCACGAAATCCTGCACGACACCAGCCACGAACTCGGTGTTGACCCCGGCCTGCAGAAGGATGGCGTCGAAGCGCACCTGCAGAAGCTGTTGGCAGAGCACATCGACATTCTGGGGGACGGTTACCGGCTTGTCCGCCGCGAATACATGACCGCCATCGGGCCGGTCGACATTCTCGCTACCGATGAGAACGGCGCTAGCGTTGCCGTGGAGATCAAGCGCCGCGGAGACATCGACGGTGTCGAGCAGTTGACGCGCTACCTCGAGCTGATGAACCGTGACCCGCTCCTCGCGCCGGTCGCCGGCGTGTTCGCTGCTCAAGAAATCAAGCCGCAGGCGCGCACGCTGGCGAAAGATCGAGGCATCCGCTGCGTGGTATTGGACTACGACGAGATGCGCGGGCTCGACGACCCCAACATGCGGTTGTTCTAGATTCTCCGCGCTCCGCTTAGGCTGGAGTCAAATGGCTAATAACTGGACTTGCATTCTCGTTGACCTCGACGGCACGATCGCTGACTCGGCGCCCGGCATCACGGCGTCGCTCGCTCACATGTTTGAGGAATTGGGGCGCCCGACCCCCACACAAGAGGATCTGATGGCCTACATCGGTCCGCCGTTGCTGGACTCCTTTCGTGACCTCGCCGGGTTCACTCCCGCCGAATCTGCACAAGCTCTCGCCGTGTACCGTCGCCACTATATGGAAGGCAACAGCACCAACGGGAGCGCAATCTTTGCTGGCATGCCCAAGGTATTGAAGAAGCTGTATAAGAGTGGAATCCCGCTCGCCCTGGCGACCTCGAAGCCCGAGTTCCCGGCATCCGTGATTCTGGACCACGCGAACCTCACCCAGTACTTCCGGGTGATGTCCGGTGCGTCAATCGACGAGATCCGCAGCGCCAAGAAAGATGTTGTGGCCGAAGCGATCACCCGCCTCACCATGATCGGTGCTGATGTGAGCAACCCGGTGATGATCGGCGACCGCGACTACGACATCCAGGGTGCTTCCGAACACGGAATCCCCACGATTTTCGTTGACTGGGGCTACGGCGCAGTCAGCGAACAAGAGGGCGCCCTCGCGGTGGTGGATAAGCCATCGGAGCTGCTGCCACTGTTGCTGCCGTAGCTAACGAGCGAGGCTCTCGACGACGCGACCATAAAGGCCCGGCAGCCGAACAGCAAGCGGCACGATCGCGGGCCGCAGGGGTGAACTAGCCGCGGCGATAAGTCCGGAAGTGAGCATCCGGAAGTCACGCGTGATCTCGCGCCATTCGTGTTCGTAACGGTCGGGTCGGCCCGCGACGATGCACTCAACCGCAGCACGAGCCTCGGCCAGACCCAGACGGATTCCTTCCCCCGTGATCGCATCAACATAGCCGGCGGCGTCGCCAACAAGCAGCACTCGTCCCGCACGTTGGCCGGTCGTTTTTTGTCGCAGGGGGCCTGCGCCGCGCGGGCTGGAGGCGGCGGCTGCATCTCGCAGGCGTTCGGCGAGCGCCGGAACACTAGCCAGTGCGTCATCGAATGATGTTCCGCGTGGGCCCAGCACCGCAACACCCACCTCGTTGTCGCCGACCGGGGTGACATACAACTCGGCATCCCGTGCCCAATGCACCTCCACCAGATCAGTCCACGGAGCAATCTCAAAGTGCTGCCGGATGCCGAACCGTCGAGAATCCCGTCGCCTCACGCGGCGAGAGCGCGCGGCCAAGCCAACCAGCTCCCGCACAGTGGAGTGCAGGCCATCGCAGCCGAGCATCCAGCGCCCCACGATGGTGCGCCCGTCAGTGAGGTGCGCCGATACCGCGCCCGACTGCGCTTGCGCTCCGCCCTGCGCGCCGGCGTGCTCACCGCCATCGCTCTGCTCGATCGCCTCAACCTTGCCGGTCTCGATTCGGACGCCCAGCTCTACCGCGCGTTCGGCGAGCGCCCGGTGCAGCTCGGTGCGTCGAACGCCGAGCGCGGCATCCGCAGCAAAGCGATGTTCGGCGATGCGAGTGCCGTTCTGATAGCTGATGCCGGTAATCGTCTTGCCACGCGGGTGCACTCCGAGGGTGGCGAGTTCTGCGACCCCGCCCGGCATGATTCCTTCGCCGCAAGCTTTGTCGATGGTGCCGGTTCGGGGTTCGATCACGATGGCGGTGAGCCCGTGCATCCGTGCGGTGATGGCAGTGGCCAGACCGATGGGGCCGCCACCGACGACGATCACGTCGACGAGGCCGCTCATGGCGTTAGTTCGCGCAGGGCCCGATTTTCGGTCGGGATGCGGAACACCAACAGCAGCACCGCATTCAGCACGGTGAAGACAAGCGCTGTGACCCAAGCGGTGTGTACGAGTGGCAGGGCGATTCCCTCAACCGCGACAACAAGGTAGTTGGGATGCGGCAGCCAGGTCAGACGGTAGGGCCCGCGATTCTGCACCCGGCCCGCCCCCGGCACGACGATCACTCGGGTGTTCCACTGAACCCCGAGCGAGTTGATAATCCAGTAGCGTGCCGCCTGACTCAGCAGGGTGATTACGAGCATCGGGATTCCGAGCCACAACAAGAACGGCCGGCTGGCAATGACCACCTCCGCGACGCACGCAATCAGCAGGCCGGTGTGTAGCGCCACCATCCATGGGAAATGCTTGTGGCCGTACTCACGGCCACCACGTTCGAAGGCCGCGGCGGCATTGCGTGTCGAGATGCGCAGCTCGTAGAGACGTTCCATGCCGGTGCCGAGCACGAGGGCAATGTAGGCGATCACGGTCATACGCGCTGCTCCTTCATGCTCACCACTCCAAGAGAACGAATTCAGCGCTCACGCCCGGGCCGAGGGCGAAGGCGAGAGCCGTACTTCCCGGTGCCGGTGCGGGGTTCGCTGCCATCGAATCCGCGAGCACATGGAGCACCGCGGCCGACGAGAGGTTGCCGACACGGGCGAGGCAGTCCCAACTGCTTAGGAGGTCGCTGCGCTGAAGTCCAAGCGAACTCTCGAATGCTTCAAGCACTCGAGGGCCACCCGGATGCGCCAGCCAGGTATCGACATCCGCGACCGTCAGGTTGTTGCGGCCCAGAAAATCGCTGACCTCGCTCGGGAAGCTGTTCTGAATCACGTCGGCAACCCCCGCGCTCAGCACGATCTCGAAGCCGGTGCCGCCCACGTTCCAACCGATCACGTCATGGCTGTCGGCGATGAAGGTGCTGCGGGTGTCGACGATGCGCGGGCCCGATTCGCTGCGACTCTCCCCCACCATCACGACCGCTGCGGCTCCGTCGCCGAAGAGACCGGTGGCCACAAAGTTGGCCATGGTCTGGTCGTCGCGTTGCAGGGTCAGCGAGCAGAGCTCGACGCTCAACACAACGCCGACCTCGTCCGGATGCCCAACCAGATAGTCGTGTACGCGGGCCAAACCCGCCGCCCCGGCAACGCAGCCGAGACCGAACGATGGAATCCGTTTAACGTCGGGCCTTAGCCCAAGGCGCGGGATGAGCAGGGCGTCTACGGATGGCGCCGAGACACCGGTCACGGAGGTGAACAGCACGAAGTCAATATCGCGGGGGCCGAGCGCGGCATCCGAGAGTGCCGTCGTCAACGCCCGATCAAGGAGGTCGGCCGCAACACGGATGAACTCGTTGTTGCTGTCACGAAAGCCGCCGAGGTCGCGGTAACGCTCAAGCGGAAGAGCGGTGTGCCGACGTTGGATACCGCTGGCACCGTGCATCCGCTCAATAACCGAGTGATGGCCGGGGTTGGCGGCGAGCAGTGGGGCGAGTTCTGCGGTGATTTCGGCTTGGCTGTAGTTAAATTCCGGGACAACCGGAGCCACCGCGGCAACTCTGCTCATGGTGCGAAAGTATCACGCGAGGGTGTCGCGCTGGCGGTTTCGGCGAGAAGCACGCCACGCCCGCCACGCTCCCGTTGACCAGAGCGCCCACAGAACGAGCACAGGCTGGAAGGGCATCCGAATCCAGCGTTTGAGATCGGTGTCGAGGCCGAGTGAGTCGACCTGGTTCACGAGCTGGGAAATGTTGCCTGGGTAGATGGCGATGAAGAAAGCCGCCGCTACCCAACCAACGTGGCGGCGATACTTCCGCGCGAGGATGAGAGCGCCGCCAAGCGCGATTTCGACGACGCCCGAGGCAACAACGACGAAGTCGGCGTCGAACGGCTGCCAGTCGGGCACTTGTGCCTGAAAGTCTTCGCGCGCGAACGTGAGGTGGCCGATGCCCGCCATCACCAACGACGCACCGAGAGCTATTCGCCCGATCCGACGACCGATGCGGCTTGCGCGGGAAGGCTCCCCGATCACGCTGGTGGATGTCTCGGGTTCGGTTCGCTGGGGTGTCTGCTCCATCTGCACATTCTGTGCTCGCGGGCTTGGCATCTGCCGAGTGCGCTGAGAGTGGCAAGCCACCCCGGCCTCCCGCGTCAGTAAAACGCCACCGCGATCACCGTGGAGCGTGCCCGCTCGAGATGAGACGGGTCTGGCTTTACATCGCGGCGCTCGGGCGCCGCTGGGGAGCGACCACGAGGTGCTCGCTCCCTAGCGAATCTACGCCCGACGAATGAGTTTGCGGTTCACGAACTCGGCCATGCCGTACTCGCCAAGCTCTCGACCCATGCCTGACGACTTAACGCCGCCAAAGGGCAGATCCGCCTGGGTTTGTGACGGAGCGTTGATCGCGACCATGCCGACCTCGAGTTGCTCAGCAACGGCTTGGGCGCGCTCATCGCTGCTCGTGAAGATGACACTACCGAGACCGTAAGGCGAGTCGTTCGCAAGGCGGACGGCGGCATCTTGATCAGCGACGCGGTACACCGCAGCCACCGGTCCAAAGATCTCTTCGCTGTACGCGCGGGTGCCCGGCTGAACATCCGCGATGACGGTCGGCTCCACGTAAGCACCGGGACGATCGATGCGTCCGCCACCGGTAAGGAGCGTTGCGCCATTGGCTACCGCATCCTCAACCTGTCCGACGACCTGAGCAGCAGCAGCTTCGGAAGACAGTGGGCCGAAGGCAACGCCTCCCTCTCTAGGCTCCCCCACCTTCAGCGCCTGAACCTGAGCCACGAAGCGCTCAACAAAACGGTCGTAGATCGCATCGAGCACAATGATGCGCTTCGAGTTGTTGCAGGCCTGACCAGCGTTACCCATCCGGCCGGCCACAGCGCCCGCGATCGCTGCATCGAGGTCGGCGTCGTCGAGCACAATGAACGGATCTGACCCGCCGAGTTCAAGAACAAGCTTCTTCATCTCGCGACCCGCGATCGCTCCAACGGCGCGCCCTGCACGCTCTGAACCGGTCAACGAAACACCCTGGATGATCGGGCTTGCGATGATCGTCTCTACCTGCTCGTTGGTTGCGAAGACGTTCACGTACACACCGTCAGGGAACCCGGCATCCGCAAAGATTTCGGCAATAGCTTCGGCCGATTCTGGGCAGCTCGGGGCGTGCTTGAGCAGCATCGTGTTGCCCAATGCGAGGTTCGGCGCCGCAAAGCGGGCGACCTGGTAGTAGGGGTAGTTCCACGGCATGATGCCCAGGAGGGCGCCGATGGGTTCGCTGCGAACATAGGCAGAACCGGATGCCACGTCGATGGGCTTATCGGCCGCGAACGCCTCCGCGTTGTCGGCGTAGAAAGCGTAAATGCTCACGCACAGGTCCACTTCGCCAAGAGCTTCCGCGGTGGTTTTGCCCATCTCGCGGATGATGATCTCAGCAAGCCGTTCGCGATCAGAAGCGTAGCGATCAGCAACCTTCCGCAGCATGGCCGCACGCTCGGCGATGGGAACGAGACGCCACTGACGATAGGCCTGGCCCACTGAAGCGACAGCGGTTGCTATCTGTTCGTCGGTCGCGGTTTCGTAGCGCTTAACAACCAGACCGGTAGCGGGGTCTGTAACGGCGTAGTCGATCACGAAAGTTCCTTGTCAATTGAATCGGATGTTGCTGGAGCGAGCTCTCCCGCCACCAGACGACGAGTAACCTCAGCGATAACAGCGAGACCTGCCACGAGGTCTTCATCGGTGGTGTATTCGCCTTCGGCGTGAGAGATTCCTTCGACCGAGGGAACGAAGAGCATGACCGTGGGAACAATGTCTTTCATGTTGGTCGAGTCATGACCGGCAACGGTCATGATGTCCATGTGCGAAAGGCCCAGTGCATCCGCCGAGGAGCGACTCACGTCGACGCCCTCAGACTGGTAGGGATTGATGCCCCACGAGTGCGACAAATTCATGTCGACGGAGACTTTGGCATCCGCTTCAATCTCGGCAATGGTACTGGCGAGAATCTCGTCTGCTTCCTTCAGCACTGCTTCGTCACCGGACCGCAGGTCGAGCAGAAGGGTAACTCGCGAGGCTACGACAACGGGGGAGTTGGGATAGACATCCAGTTGACCGATTGCAGTGTGGAGGCGTCCGGGGAAACGGTCGGCGAGACGACGAGCAGCGACGACGAGCAGCGACGCACCGAAGAGGGCATCGTGGCGATCCTCCATGACGGTCGCGCCGGAATGAGCTTGTTCACCGTTGATCACAATGCGGTACTTGCTGGCAGCCCAGGTGGCCGTGACCAGACCGATTGTGACCTCGGCATTTTCCAAGAGACGTCCCTGCTCGATGTGAATCTCTGCACAGCCAACGGCCTGAGGACCATCACCCGTGCCCAGGAATCCCGTGTCAGCCAGCGCCTGCTCAACCGTGACGCCGAGGTGGTCGGTGACGCCGAGCGCCGTCTCCAACGCCATCTTGCCGGTATACACCGAGCTGCCCATCATCGATGGGGCGAAGCGTGAACCCTCTTCGTTGAACCAGTTGACGACGGCGAGGTTGTAGGCAGGCGTAATGGCGCCCTGTTCCCACGCTTCCTTGAGGCGAAAGGCCGAGTGCGCCGCAGCGAGAACACCGTACGCGCCGTCGTACTTGCCGGCGGTCGGCTGCGAGTCCATGTGAGAACCGACGATGATGTAGGGGGCACCGGGCACCAGTTCGAGAAGACCAAACTGGTTCGCGATGCGGTCGTACTCCACGGTGAAGCCGTGAGATTCGAGCAGGCCAGCGAACCACCGTCGCTGTTCGATATCGGCAGCGCTGGCGGCCTGACGGTCGACTCCACCGTCGCCCGTAGCTCCGAACTCGCTCATCGTGGCGAAATCGGCCAAGAATGCGGCGTCGGTGGTGATGTCGTTGGCGTCCATAGGACGGATCCCTTCTTCGGGTGGTGCACGAGCGCTCAGATCGGAGTTGATCATTTGCACATCTGGATATCCGCAGGTGTCGCTGGCAAAAGGCTGACATTGGAACGGTTAGGTCAATGATTCCAACGATTTTCGGCCCCGGCAATTGCAAATGTGCTTATCATTGAGGAGACATTATGTGCACCTGCACAGACTGAAATCTGTCAGAAATGTGATGGACATGACCGAGTCATCCGTACCCCGAATTCTCGCGCAAGCCACGAGCGCATGCCTTCTTGAGGTCGATGCGCTTGTCTCCCGGTGGGCGGTTCAGCTCGGCACAATCGATGCGTACAAGGCCGGACTCGTCGATCTGGATCGCGTCGCCGCCGATTGCCGGATGATCTTCATCCGTCTGCTCACCGATATCGGTGGCCACGAGATTCCAGCCGAGGCTCGGGATGTGTCCGAACGAGTCGGGCACTCTCGCGCGCTTCAAGGGATCCCTCTTGTTGATGTGATGTCGGCCGTACGGCTTGACTATCGCATTATGTGGGAGGCGATTTCCGGGCACACGACCGATGCCGAAATGCGAGAGGTATTCGACAGCGTTCCCCGCATCTGGGATGCCGTCGAGCGCCACAGCCAAGAACTCACCACCGCGTACACGGCGACTCAATTCGGCATGGCGCAGGTGCGGCAGGACGAACGACGGCTCTGGTTTGCTCGCATCCTTGAAACGGACGGCGAAAACCACGTGCTCAACACCCGCGCCTGTGAAGTGCTGTCCTTCGCGCCTGAAAGTGACTTCACCGTCTTCACGCACGCCGACCGAGTCGACGAGTCTCTCGACCGCCTTCAGAACACCCTGCAGCAGGCGGGCATCGTGTCTCACCACCATGAAACCGAAGCCGGTCCGGTACTCATCGCCCAGATGCCGCGGGAGGGCTCAATGCCGCTGAACGCGATCACTGATGAGCACAAGGTACTGATGCTCGACGAAATCAGGGGTATCTCTACGGTCCCGGCCGCTATCCGGGTCACCCAAACCGTGGCACTCGTTTTGCCCGCCAGTGATTCCCGTTTGGTCGATGTCAGCGATTTTTGGCATGTTGCGGTTTTTCAGAACCCTCTCGATGCCGCCCGCATCCTCCACCAGCGCCACGTTGATTCGCTCCTGACGCTGCCCGTGGCCGAGCGTGCGGTGCTTGAACGCACTGCCACCGAGTTTCTCCTGACCGGCTCAGTCGCTCTTGCCTCACGAGCTCTTTTTTGTCATCGCAACACCGTGACCAACCGTCTCGACAGCCTCGAACGCGTGACCGGCTTAGATCTGCGACTTCCGGCGGAAGCTTCGCTGTATATCCTCGCCCGCAGCGCGACTCGGGCTGCAGCAACGTCAGTCGGCGACTGAGTCGCGAACGCCGGGCACAGCCGAGAAAAGGCCGCTCTTGTCATGACTCACGAACCCACCGACGAGGGTTGCCTCAACACCGATCTGACCGATGCGATCAGCCCGAACATCCACGGGGCTATCGGCAAGCACCACAAGATCGGCGAGCATTCCGCGGGCCACCGTGCCTTTGCGAGTGCCCCACCCTGTAGCGACGGCGGAACCGACGGTGTAAGCGCGCAGCGCTTCATGCGCAGTGATCTTCTCCCCCTCGCCATAGCTGGCCCCTGACTGGGTCAGACGCTCGACGAACGATTGCATCACCGCGAGGGGCGCACCGGGCGCGACGGGGCGATCGGAGCTTCCTGGCAGCACGATTCCGGCATCGAGGAAGGAGCGCGCACGGTAGCTCCACTGCGCTCGTTCGGCGCCCAGCCGATCGATCATCCCGTCCCCAAAGAGGCGGATAAAGTGGGGTTGCGGCACTACGCTCGCCCCCGTGGCAGCGAGGCGCTGCAGCTGATCAGGCCGGATGACACCTCCGTGCTCAATCCGGTTCGGCATTGTCCGGGACGACGAATCTTCGCGCGCACTCTCGAGAATCCCCAGAGCAAAGTCCAGGGCACCGTCACCGATGGCGTGCAGTGCGAGGGCCCAGCCTGTGCGGTGGGCTGCGAGCGCCCGCTCACGCAGCGCTTCAGGATCTCCCTGCAGATAACCGTGGTTGTGCGAGGCGCCTTCATAGTGTTCCGTCATGAGCGCTGTAGAAGCAAGCAGCGAACCGTCAGTAAAGATCTTGGTGGGGCCGAGCTGTAACCATTCATCGCCAGCACCCGAACGAATGCCTGCAGCCAGCCCGACGCCGGCGGGGTCGTCGCTGTGTCCAGGGAGCGCGTCGAGCGCATCAATGCTCACCATTACCTGCATCCGAGAGAGCAGTTTTCCCGCATCTTTCGCATTCTGGTACGCGGCGAATTCGCGGGGGCTGTGGCCGATCCAGCCACCGGCAATTCCGGCATCCGTCACGCTGGTGAGGCCTTCGCGGGCGTACTGGCTGGTCGCTTTGGCGAGCGCATCTTCGATAACAGTCAGCGGATACGGGAGCACCAGCTGTTGCACGAGGCTCATCGCGGTTTCCTCAAGAACACCTGTTGGCCGGCCGGTGTTGTCGACCACGACACGTCCCCCGCTCGGCACGGTCGGGGCGGAGTGCTCAGCGCCGACGAGCTTCAAAGCCACACCGTTGAGAACGCAGGCGTGCCCAGAGCTGTGCTTTATCCAGACCGGGCGCCCCTGGGCGACCATGTCGAGCGCATCACGGTCGGGGTAGTTCCCACCCGTGGCATGGTGATTGAGGCCACTCGCGATAATCCAACCATCGCCTTCGGAATCAGCAGCGGCCTCAGCAATAACGTCGTATATGTCAGTTAGCGTTGTTGCTCCACTGACGTCAGCCTCAATAAGAGTGAGTCCGAACCAGACGCTGTGAGCGTGCGCGTCGTTGAACCCGGGAACCACGGTTGCCCCCTGCGCGTTAATGCAATTGCGGGCAGAGATTCCCTGGAGCTCTTCGTCGATTCCGACTATCACGCCGTGATTGATTCCCACACTGTGGGCGTACGGTCGACCCTCACTCATGGTGATGATTGACGCGTTTTCGATGATGGTGTCGATGAGCACTGAGGCATCCTTGAACTGAGAAATCGAAGTGGACATCGAAGGATGCCAGGCCGTCAAGACCTTGGTCGCCTATTTAACAGGGGCATAAAGTCACTATCAATGGGATTTTGTGGCCTTTTTGGGCAATAGGCTGTGCACATCACCAAAGGTACTGATCTGGCTCTGATCGAGGTTTGGCATGAACGCGCACGGCAACCCAGCGTCGGAACAGACTGACGCGGTCGACAACGAGTGGCTACACCTTGTCGACCGTCTCTTTATCCACCTCGATGAGATCGTTGCGGATTTCCTCTCCCGGTTCGCCGAGGCGGAGTACTACGAACCCCAAGTCGTGGAGGAAAGCGATCTCGCCCGCACCGCCAACGATGTGCTCAGCATGCTGCTCTACAAATTGGGCAACAAGGAGCTGCCGATTCAATTCACCTCCCTCGCCCACGATTTTGGCGCCCGTCGTGCTCGCCAAGGCGTTCCCGAGGATGTCCTCCTCGAGGCCATCCGGCTCGACTTCCGGGTTTTATGGTCTGCGCTGCAACAGCACGCCGGGCCTGATTCCGAGGCACTCCTCGTGCGGAATGTGGAACGCGTGCTCACTACCGTGGAGGACTACGTCAGCGAGGTGCAGCAGTCCTTTCTGGCAGAACAGTCGCGTCTCACCCGGGATTCCCGCTTGCTCACGGCCCGTCACGTCTCGCGTCTTTTCGCTAGCGACACCTCACGTACCGAGCTTGTCGCCGAAATTGCGGCCGGCCTAGGCGTCTCTTCCACGGCTCGGTTCGAGGTTGCCGTGGTCGTTGGTGAAGGCGTCGCTGAACTACAAGCGCAAATGGCGAAGGGCTCAGTCTCACCAAGCTGGTTTGGCTATGATCACGGCGATGGCTTCTGCATGTTTCGAGAGCAGGGTGCTCCCACCGCGAACACCACAGTGACCGAGGAATTAGCGGATCTCCCCGGAGGCTACGTAGACGAGGTACTCGGCCTCGCCCACGTTCCCGCAGCAGCCGACACCGCGGCGATTTTTGCGCGGCACGCCTCGCGCTCCGTGCGACCGCGGATGATCGGCAACGACGATGCGTGGCTTTCCGTGGCTCGGGATCTACTGAATACCGCAATCCCCGATTTTGGGCGCGACGTCCGCGAAGCGTTATCCGAGTGCACGACGCACGAGCGTGAGCATCTCATGCAGGCGGTACTCGCGTACGCTGAGACAGGATCGATCAAGCTGACTTCTGAACGCTTGTTCTGTCATCGCAATACTGTGGTCAACCGCCTCAGTGCGTTTCGTCAGGTCACAGGGCTCGACATTACGGTGCCCAAAGATGCCGCAATTGCGTTGGTGGCGCTGCACTCTCCGTGACGGATATTTCCGGCATGTTTCGCCCACAATTCCTGCTGAGCTAATTTGGCACGATTTTGGGCAGTTGCACAGCGAGGCACCCAAGATCGCACAATTACGACATTGCCGATGACTCTTTGCTGCATCTAGCGTTGCTTCAACGAACCGGAACGCACGGTTTTTGGCAGTCGGAACCATGGCCATCAGACACGACAAATGTTCGTTGCTCATGGCCCCCATCTCTGCCCACGTCTTCATTCAGCAGTCAGGAACGCACATGAAATCTCTCCTCTTCGATGGCGTCGGCACCGAGCCCTATCTCGCAGAAGTTGCTGTCGCCGATCCGCGTGCTGGTGAAGTGCTCGTTCGCATGACAACCGCAGGCGTCTGCCACTCCGACCTTCACGTCATCAACGGTGACTGGCCATTCGACCACCGCGTCGCCCTCGGGCACGAAGGTGCCGGAATCGTCGAAGCACTTGGTGAGGGCATCGACGATCTCGCTGTCGGCGACCAAGTCGTGCTCTCCTGGTTCGCCCCGTGCAACACCTGCGCCTCGTGCATCGCCGGTCAATCCTGGCTGTGCCAAGCCTCAGGAGCTGCAACCAACGGATTGCCCGATGGCAGCACTCCTCTTACTGCGGCCGACGGCAACGAAGTGCGCCCCTACCTCGGAGTCGGAACGTTCTCCGACTTCGCCGTCGTGCCCCGCTCGGCCGTCGTGCCCATCCCGGCTGAAGTGCCGGCAGCAGTGGCAGCACTCATCGGATGCTCGGTCACTACCGGGGTCGGTGCCGTCATGAACACCGCGGACGTTCGTGCGGGGCAATCTGCAGTCGTCGTCGGATGCGGTGGCGTCGGCCAGACCATCATCATGGGTCTGAAGCTTGTGGGCGCCAGCACCATCATCGCGATCGACCTCTCCCCCGACCGGCTGGAGACCGCAGCAGAATTCGGCGCGACGCACACGCTCCGCGGCGACGACCCAGAGCTCGCCGAGAAGATCGTGGCCATCAGCAGCGGCGGTGTGGATTACGCGTTCGATGCAATTGGCCTCGCCGCTACATCCGCTCGCCTCCCTGACTATCTGAAGCCGGGTGGCGCAGCCGTCCTCGTGGGAATGCCCGCGCGCGATGTCGAAGTTGGTTTCAAGACGTGGCACCTCGTTGCAACCGGAAAACGCATCCTCGGCTGCAACTACGGTTCATCACGGCCACAGGTTGACTTCCCCCGCATCGCCCGGCTCTACCTCGGCGGCCAGCTCCCACTCGACAAGTTGATTGGCGACACCATCCCCGTTGCCGACGCAGCCCGTGCTATCGAAGACCTGCGCGCATCGACCGGTCGCCGCATGGTCGTCGATCACTCTCTGTGAGCTGCAACCCCCACAGAATCTCCACGTTCCACCCCGCAATAACTGCGCCCGCCTCCCGCTGGCGCAGCCTCTCCGAAACATCACTCTCAACAAAGGACACAGCAATGTCTACACAGTCACCCCGCTTTCGCCGCAGAGCGCTCAGCGCAGTAGCCGCAGCCTCCGCACTGGTACTCGCCCTTGGCGCGTGCAGTGCGGCCGAAGAATCCTCCAGCCAAGAAGCGACAAATGGCGCCATCGCGATGGGATTCGCTGGCATGGATATCACTATCTGGAATGACCAGCTGAAGATCATGAAGCCGATCATTGAGGACGCCGGCTACGAGTTCCTCACAAGTGACCCTCAGTGGGACGTCCAAACTCAGGTCTCCGACTGGGACGCATGGATCCAGCGCGGCGACGTGAAAGCAATCATGGGCTTCCCCGTGCAGAGCGACGCCATGGTTCCTGTCACCGAGCGCGCTCAAGCAGCTGGCATCCCCGTTCTCGGCTACGCCGTGAAGTGGGATGGCGTCGAGTACGGCACCATCATCGACGCCTATGAAGACGGCCGCCTCCTCGGCACCGCCGCTGGCGAGTGGATCAACGAGAACATGGCCGACGAAGCCGAAGTTACGGTTGCTCTCATCGCCGACAAGACCTCTGACCTCGGAAAGGGCCGCACCGAAGGAATCACGGATGCGCTCCTCGAAACGGCCTCCAACGCCGTAATCGACGAGCTTCCCGGCATTTCGCGCGCTGAAGGAAACGCCAATGCCAAGAGCCAGCTCATCGCCGACCCCGACACCAAGATCTGGTTGGGAACAAGCAACGACAACACCGCCGGCGTTTACCAGGCCCTGCTCGACTCCGGCGTGGCAGCGGATGACGACAGCTACCTCGTCGGTTCGCTTGACGCCACCAATGAGACTCTTGACATCGTCAAGAATGCCGACAGCATATGGCGCTTCGCGTTCATCCTGCCCGCTCAGCTTCTTGCAGAAAGCAACGCCTCGCTTCTGCTCAAGGCTGCTGCCGGCGAACAACTCGAAGACACCGTGTTGACCTCGATTCAGGTCACGCCCGAGAACGCAGAATCCTTCTACGTTCAGTAAAAACGCAGCACTCGTCCCGTCGTCGACATCGATTTCTGTCGGCGGCGGGACTTCTAGAAGAGAGCAAGTCATGACATCCACCACCGAGAGCGTTCGACTCCGCTTCGACAAGATCACGATGCGCTACGGATCAACTCTCGCGGTTGATGGCATCGACCTCTCCATCAAAGCGGGAGAAATCGTCGGTCTACTCGGCCACAATGGCGCAGGCAAGTCCACCCTGCTGAATGTGGCGACAGGTGCTGCCACAGCGACATCAGGTGCCCTCTGGCTCGACGGCGAGAAAATCCCTGCCGGATCTACACCAGGCGAGATTGCCCAGAGCGGGATTACGGTCATCCACCAGGAGCCAGCCCTTGCTTCCAACCTCTCCATCATCGACAATCTGTTCCTTGCTCGGTCGAATGTTCCGGGCCGCGCAGAACGGTTGCGCCGCGGCCGCGAAGCGCTTGACTCAGTCGGCGCGGAAGGACTCGCGCTCGACGTTCCCGTTGGCGCGCTGACTCTCGGCGAACGCCAACTCGTCGACCTCGCCAGAGGCTACCTCGCCGGCGAGATGAAAGTTCTCATGCTCGACGAACCGACGGCCGCCCTCGGCGCCGCCGAAACGGAGGCGCTGCACGACCTCATTCGCCGCCTCGCCAGTCAGGGAACCGCGGTCATCTACGTCTCGCACCGTCTGCCCGACATCCTCGAAGTATGCGAACGCATTGTCGTTTTGCGAGGCGGCGCACTCGTCATGGATCACTCCGCCAGCGGCATGAGCCTCGCTGCACTTTCCGCAGCCCTTGCCCCCGAAGTCGACTTCGATTCCGAATGGCATCCCGAGATCGGCGAAGAACGTCTCGTGGTCAATGACGACGACGGGGAGTTGGTTTTCCGCGACGGCGAAATCGTCGGGCTCTTCGGTATGGCCGCTGGGGAACAGTTCGACCTCGTTGCCACACTCTTCGGCCTCGGCAACCCTGTCGACGCGATGCTCTCCGGGCGACGGTATCGCGCCCTTTCTCCGCAACATGCGATCAAAAGTGGCGTGCACCTTGTCCCTGCCGACCGTGAGGTCGACGGGCTGGTCGTCGGTATGAGTGCCATCGACAACACTTTCCTTCCCTGGCGCGGCCGCCTAGGGCGCTCAGCTATGACGAAGCAGTACGCCACCATTCGTGACACCCTCAACGTCGTCGGCCCCGATGGCGACGCGCCCATTGCGAGCTTCAGTGGCGGAAACCGTCAAAAGCACTTGCTCGCCCGGTGGATGTTCCCCGTTGCCCCCAAGGTGCTCTTGCTCGCCCAACCAACGCAGGGGGTCGATATTGGTGCAAAACACGACATCAAACTCGCCCTCCGGGCACTCGCCGCAACGGGAGTGAGCGTCATCATCGCGTCAGCAGAAACCGACGAGATCGCTTCACTGTGCGACCGCAGCTACGTGCTGGCCCACGGCCGCCACCAGGAACTACATCGCACTGGAGGCTACGAAGAGCGCCTCCTCAACACCCTTCTTGATCTCACTTCAGCCGAAAGAAGCCCCGCATGAACCGCATCAAAATCGCTCTCGCTCAGAACGGGACATTCATCGCTCTCCTCGTGATGATCATCTTCTTTGCGTCGATGAATCCACGATTCCTCAGCCTTGCAAATGGCCAGACCATTCTTCTGCAGATCGCTGAGCTGGGAATCATCGCTCTGCCACTCGCCTTCCTCGTCATGTCGGGAACCCTCGACCTGTCAGTAGGTTCGGTCGCTAGCCTCAGCGCTGTCGTATCGGCAATGGTGATGATCGAAACCAACTCTGCGCTGTGGGGTTTTGCCGCCGCAATTGTGGTCGGAGTGATCACCGGGGCGCTGAACGGGCTTCTCGTTGCCTATCTCAAGCTCAATCCCCTCGTCATCACACTCGGGTTCCTCAGTGTCTGGGGTGGCTTGGCGTTGTTCCTCACGCAGGGTTCGACCTTGGTGGGCTTCCCCGATTCCTTCAAAGCACTCGGAACGATGACCCTCGGGCCCGTGCCGCTTCAAATCATCATCCTTGCCGTGGGCGTTTTCTTGGCGTGGTATGTGCTGAATAGAAACTCGCTGGGCCGCAACGTGCTCGCAATCGGTGGCAACCCGCGGGCCGCTCACCTCATGGGTATCCGGGTTCCCCGCACCATCTTCTCGCTCTTCGTCGCTACCGGGGTTGCTGCTGCTATTTCAGGAACGCTACTTGCCGCGAAGCTCCAATCTGCACCGCCGACAGTCGGTAACGGCATGGAGATCCAAGCGCTGACCGTAGTGCTCCTGGGTGGCGTCGCTCTCGAGGGCGGCATGGGCCGTATCACCGGTGTTGTCTCCGGTCTGCTGTTCGTCGGAGTGCTGCGCAACGGCCTCGTCATCATGGGCGTCTCACAGTTCCTTCAGACCATCCTCATCGGTGCCACGCTTGTCGTCGCTGTGTTGCTCGACGGCTCAGTCCAGCGCTTGCTCAAGAAGTCGTGGACGACGCTCGACGTCAAGAAGACACCAAAATCCGATAAGGCGAAGACTGAGGTTGCTGCCTAGGCGAGTCCACCGTCAGGTAACGCCCCGGCACTGCAGCATGCCCCTAGTCGAAGGTGGGAGAATTAGAGGATGAAGATCCTCTCGATTCAGTCAGCAGTCGCGTTTGGTCATGTCGGAAACTCTGCTGCGGTGTTCCCGCTGCAGCGCATCGGCGTTGAGGTGCTGCCGGTCTATACGGTCAACTTCTCTAACCACACCGGTTATGGCGCGTGGCGCGGACCGATGATCGACCCGAGCGATGTCTCTGAAGTCATCGGCGGCATTGAGGATCGCGGAGTCTTCCCCCAGATCGACGTCATCCTTTCTGGCTACCAGGGTGGCGAGGGTATCGCCGATGTCATCATCGACACCGTTGCGCGCGTGAAGGCCGCGAACCCGAATGCGATCTACGCGTGCGACCCCGTGATGGGCAACGCAAAATCCGGATGCTTCGTGGCCCCGGCCATCCCCATTCTGCTGCGTGAGCGCGTGGTGCCGGTCGCCGACATCATCACGCCCAACCAGTTCGAGCTGGGCTTCCTTACTAATACGGAGCCCGACACCATTGAGTCGACGCTTGCCTCGGCAGATCTCGCGCGCGCCATGGGCCCGAGCACGGTTCTCGTGACGAGCGTTGAGCGCCCCGACCGTGAGGCCGACACCATCGAGATGATGGTCGTGACGGATGCCGGAGCCTGGATCGTGCAGACCCCGCAGCTTCCCATGAAGGCCAACGGTTCCGGCGACGTCACCGCCGCCCTCTTCACCGCCCACTTCACGCGCAGCGGTGATGCAGCGGATGCGCTAGCCCGCACGGCATCCAGCGTCTTCGACCTGCTGACCAGAACTCTCGAGTCCGGTGAACGCGAATTGCAACTCGTGGAGTCACAGGAGTTCTACGCGCACCCCCGTATGCAGTTTGCTGTGCGCCAGATTCGCTAGCGGGATAGCCATCAGGGTCGTGAGCCCGCACCCACAAGAAAAGGCCCACCAAATGGTGGGCCTTTTCTGTTACTTCTGATGTGCGGTTGCACTGTGCGCGAGGGGGGACTTGAACCCCCACGTCCTTTCGAACACACGGACCTGAACCGTGCGCGTCTACCAATTCCGCCACTCGCGCGTGGGCTGAGCTAACACTCAACTGAGTGAGATTATCACAGCGGAACGATGTTCAACGATTCGAGCGCGTGCACCAATTCACTAACGATTCACAGTTTCGTCATATAGAGTCGACAGTTGCCTATGCGTACGAAACGCCGAGGTCACCCAAAAATGATCAACAACTGCCGCTTCGTGGCAGAGAACAGACCACACCCTTGGGGGTTACCGAGTGAAACGATTGCTGACACTGAGCGCAATCATGGCCGTTGCCGTGAGCGTGACTGTTCCGGCCGCAGCACACATGGAGCCATCCTCGCGTGACGCACTATCGACCGTCTCGGCGGCATCAACATCCTCCGTACTCACACCGTCCGCGGCCGTCGACACCACGGAAGCCGAAGAGTCCGTGCCGATCCAATCCTTCGCATCATCGGTAGATGTCGAGATCTCGGCTGCCGCCCGCGACGCCATCAAGGTCAAAGAGTTGGTCGTTGAGCCTCCCGCACCCGTTTACACCGCCGGTGGCTCCTCTGGTACCTTCGCCGGCAGCTACGGCGGCGAATTTGCCGGATTCCTCGCCATGTGGCCAGCCAACGCTCCCGTCAACGACGGTTTCGGTTACCGCGGATCGGAATTCCACGGTGGCATCGACATCATGACCGGTAGCGGCATGACGATCGTCTCCGCCTCCCCCGGCGTTGTCACCCAGGTTAGCTACGGCGGCGGCTGGGGCCAGTATGTGAAGGTCGACCACGGAAGTGGCGTTTCGACCCTTTACTCGCACATGATCGCGGGATCGCAGATGGTGTCTCCCGGTCAAACTGTGGCAGCAGGAACTCCGCTCGGCCTCAGCGGAGCCACCGGTTACGTCACCGTGGCCCACCTGCACTTCGAGACCTATGTCAACGGCACCCGCGTCGACCCAATGGGCCTCCTGCCGTAATTGCTCAACTGTGAGTAACGAGTTAGCCGCACTCACCGGCTAACATCGACGTACTACACCGAGCACAAACGAGGAGAGCTTTGGGGCTTCTGGACAACTTCGAGCGAGGTCTTGAGCGCGCCGTAAACAGCGCGTTCGCCAAGACCTTCAAGAGTGGTCTGCAACCCGTCGAAATCACCAGCGCCCTGCGCCGCGAGCTCGACACGCAGGCCGCAGTTGTTTCCCGTGACCGCATTCTCGTTCCCAACAATTTCACCGTGCGGCTCAGCCAGAGTGATCACCAACGCATGTCGGGGCTCGGCAGCACCCTCATTTCCGAACTGACGGAACTTGTGCAACGACACGCCACCGCCCAGCACTACTCGTTTTCCGGCGGCATTTCGATCGTTCTTGCTCCCGATGACGCGCTCAGCCAGGGCATGATCGAAGTCGACTCCGTAAATGTTAAAGGCACAGTCGCGTGGACACCGGTGCTGGAAATCGGCGGTACCCGGCACACCCTCACCCACGCCCGCACCATCATTGGGCGCGGCAGCGAGGCCGACATTACGGTGGACGACAACGGAATCTCCCGCAAGCACGTCGAAATCCTCTGGGACGGCAGCCGGGCCGAAGTCAACGACCTTAACTCCACAAATGGCTCCAAATTGAACGGATCAGCCGTTTCCCGTGCACCACTCGCGCCAGAATCCGTGATTGATATCGGTCGAACCCGTATCGTATTCCGTGTGCTTGCCCAATCCGCAGATGTCGATCAGTCCCCTGACCGACGCAACGACCGGGGGTTCACCCTATGAGTGAACTGACCCTGCTTCTGTTGCGCATCGCATTTCTGGCGATCATGTGGGGCTTCATCTTTGCCATTGTGTACGCACTGCGCTCGGATCTTTTCGGGGAGAAGGTTCGCCGGATGCCGCTGCCAACCGCAACCCAACCACCAGTCGCCTCAACTCCGACCGCCGGATCCGCGGCCCAGCCCACAAGCCCGGTCCCATCGAGCCCCGCCGGTGGCAGCTCGCTAGAGGCAACCCGCTTGGTCATAGTTTCTGGCTCGAAAGAGGGGCTGGAGATCTCGCTCCCCGAAGAGCAACTGACGATTGGCCGGTCAAGCGAATCCGGTTTGGTAATTCGCGACGACTACACCTCGACTCACCACGCGCGACTCTTGCGGTGGGCTGATAGTTGGGTCGTTCAAGACCTCGATTCCACCAATGGCACCTTCCTTAACGGTGAGCGCGTAAATGTGCCGACACCGGTCCCGTTGAACACACCGATCAAGATCGGTACCACTAGCTTCGAGTTGCGACGGTAACTGGATGGCCAATTCGGGCACCAGTGCTGCCGCATCCCATGTGGGCAAAGTTCGGGCAAATAACCAGGACAGCGCCTATGCCGGCAACCACCTCTTTATCGTCGCGGACGGCATGGGCGGACACGCCGGCGGTGATGTCGCTTCGGCGATCACGATCAAACACGTGGTCGAAGCTGACCGCACATTTACGTCCGCTGAAGAAGCAGCTCAGGTGCTTCATGACACCTTGCTCGCCGCAAACAACATCCTCTCCGACACCGTCATCGAGCACAACGAGCTCACCGGAATGGGCACCACAGTCAGCGGGATGGTGCGTGTCGGCGATCGGATGGCGATAGCCCACATTGGCGACTCCCGCATCTACCTGCTCCGCAATGGCACGCTGACGCAGGTCACCCACGACCACACCTTCGTGCAGCGCCTCGTCGAAAGCGGTCGCATTACACAGGAGGAAGCCGCGGTGCATCCGCGGCGATCGGTTCTCATGAGAGTGCTCGGTGACGTGGATGCGTCGCCAGAAATCGACACAGAAGTTTTCGACACCCAACCGGGTGACCGTTGGCTGCTGTGCTCTGATGGGCTCAGTAGTTTCGTCACAGAAGATAAGATCGCGGCCACACTCCGCCGAGTCCCTGACGCCAAGCTCGCCACCGAACGCCTCGTCCAAGCAAGCCTTGACCAGGGCGCCCCTGACAACGTCACGGTGGTGTTGGTGGATGTCGGGGATGATGACACCTCGGCCCACGAGCCGGCGGTCATGGTCGGTTCTGCAGCCGCCCCGCTGTCGTTCACCCCGACGATCGCTAAGAAGCCGGTTCGCCTACCGAACCTTCTCATGCACCCGCTGAAGGCAACCCAGACTGACGACAGCCACTTTGAGCCGGAGTCCGACGAGTACTACCAGGCCATCATTCGGGAGGACCGTCGACGGGTTCGCCGTCGCCGTATCTCGTGGATCGCGTTCATCACCATCACCATTGGCGCGATTGTCGCCGGTCTCGTGGGCGGGTACCAGTACACACAGCAGCAGTATTTTGTGGGTTCCCAAGACGGTCAGGTAACGATCTACCAGGGCGTGCAACAGACCATCGGCCCACTCTCCCTCTCGAGCGTGTACGAAGTAACCGATGTGTCGGTCATAAAGTTGCCGCTCTATTTGCGTACGTCGGTAGCCAGCACGATCAACGCTCGTGACCTCCAGGATGCCCAACGCATCATAGAAATGTTGTCCAATGCCCAAATCCCCTAGCGCCAACGGTCGCGCCTCGGCGGCGGACGCGCGACCAATTACCGAGAGCATCCGCCTCAAGTTGCGGGTGCCCGCGCGCCTACGCAACCTCGAACTGTTGCTGATAATCGTGGCGATCGGCATCAACCTCGGCTCGATCGCGCTAGTGCAGTTGGGCGCCCTCGGTCACCTCGGATTCACAGTGCTCGGGCTGTCGGCGCTGCTCGGCGTGCTCGTGTTCGCCATGCATGTGACCCTCCGCGTGACGGCACGGGATGCCGATCCGCTCATTCTGCCCATCATCACTGTGCTCAACGGCCTGGGTATTGCCATGATCTACCGCATCGACCTTGCGGATGAGGTCACCGGCTGGTCGAGCGCGGGCATCCGTCAGATCACGTGGACTGCGATCGCGATCGTCCTGGCCATTGCGGTGTTACTGATCGTCAAGAATCACCGTGTTCTTCAGCGCTACCGTTACATCGCCATGTTCGGCGGTATCGCGCTGCTGCTTCTTCCCATGCTCCCTGTGGTTGGCTCGACACGCAACGGTGCCCGCCTGTGGGTTGAGTTCGGTGCCTTTTCATTCCAGCCGGGCGAGCTCGCCAAGATCGCGCTGGCGATTTTCTTCGCCGGGTACCTCGTTTCTGCGCGCGACACCCTGTCGATGGTCGGTCGAAAAGTCTTGGGGATGACGTTCCCGCGTGCCCGCGACCTCGGCCCCATCATCGTCGTGTTTGTGGCGTCGATGCTCGTGTTGATCTTCCAACGCGACATGGGGACCGCGCTTCTCTACTTCGGTCTGTTCCTTGTCATGATTTATGTCGCAACTGGGCGTTCGAGCTGGATCCTTCTCGGAATGGCGATGTTCTTGGGCGGCGCGTTCGTCGCCAGCCGCTTCCTCACCTATGTTTCGGGTCGGATCAACGCCTGGCTTGATCCCTTCAACCCGGAAGTTTACGAAGCAACCGGCGGCAGCTACCAGCTGGTTCAGGGAATGTTCGGCCTCGCCGACGGTGGCCTTATCGGCACAGGGCTCGGACGAGGCAGCCCCGAGATTACCCCGCTAGCCGAAAGCGACTACATCATCGCATCACTGGGTGAAGAACTGGGTCTTATCGGCATTTTCGCAATCCTCGCCCTGTACCTTCTCTTTGTGTCTCGAGGGTTCCGTATCGGCTTTGCCGGGCAAGATGATTTCGGCCGACTCCTCGGTGTCGGGCTCGCTTTTGTGATCGCACTGCAAGTCTTCGTTGTGATCGGTGGCGTCACCAGGGTGATTCCGTTGACCGGACTCACGACGCCGTTCTTGGCGGCCGGCGGCTCATCTCTTGTCGCCAACTGGATTATCGCGGCGCTACTGCTTCGCCTCTCGGACACCGTGCGCCATCAACCGCAGTTGATCATCGAACCGTCGATCCAGAACAGATTGGTGGTGGGCCAGTGAACCGCGAACTCAAACGGGTGAGCACCATCGTTCTGCTCATGTTCGTGAGCCTGTTTATCTCAAGCTCCGTGATTCAGGTGGTCACCGCCGACAATCTTCAGGCAGATGGCCGCAACGTTCGCACCCTGTACGCGAGCTATTCAGCCGAACGTGGCCCCATCCTTGTCAACGGCGAGCCGATCGCCTTTTCGGAGCCCGCCGATGACGAATTCAAGTTCTTGCGCGTCTACCCGCAGGGCGAACTCTATGCACCCATCACCGGGTATCTCACCCTCAACCAGGGAAGCACTGGGCTTGAAAGTTCACTCAACGACTACCTCAGTGGTTCCTCCAACGATCAATTCTTCGACCAGATAAATTCGATTCTCACGGGCCAGAATCCGACCGGTGCTGCCGTCGAACTCACGATCGATCCTGTTATTCAGCAGGCGGCCTGGGATGCGCTCGGTGAGTACACCGGTGCTGTCATCGCGATCAAGCCAAAGACCGGCGAGATCCTCGCGATGGTGTCGAAGCCTACCTACGATCCGAACGAACTCGCGGTCCACGACACGAGCGAGGTCATCGAGGCATACAACCGCCTGCTTGATGACCCCAATGACCCGTTCTATAACCGCACCCTGGCCGGCCCGTTGAACCCGCCCGGCTCCACGTTCAAGCTCGTGGTCGCGGCTGCGGCTCTCGAAAGCGGCCAGTACACGGCCGACAGCGAGTTCCCGAACCCCGCGGAACTGCAACTGCCCCAAAGCACGTTCCTCATCAGCAATGCAGACAGCGGCACCTGCGGCTCGGGTGATACCGCGACGATTGCCACCGCGATCCGCCTCTCCTGCAACATTCCGTTCGCAGAGCTCGGTGCCGAACTCGGCTCGAACACTATTCGCGAACAAGCCAACCTCTTTGGTTTCAACGAGAGCGTTCCCGTGCCACTCGCCTCAACCGAGAGTGTCTACCCGCGCGTGCTCGACGAGCCGCAGACGATGCTCTCCGCTTTCGGACAATCCAGCGTGCGAGCGTCCCCGCTCCAAATGGCTATGGTGTCCATGGCGATAGCCAATAGCGGCACCCTCATGCAACCCAATCTTGTTGAGAGCATTGTGGCATCCGATCTCACCATGATTCAGTCCTTCGAACCCACCCTGTTCAGTCAGGCGATCAGTCCGCAAACCGCGGCCGCGCTCACCCAGATGATGGTGGATGGGGTCAACAGTGGTGCGGCAAGTACTGCTGCCATTGACGGGGTTTCGGTCGCAGGAAAGACCGGTACAGCGGAGAACGGAGAAGGGGAACCATACTCGTTGTGGTTCACCGGCTTCGCACCGGCGAATGATCCAGAAGTAGTAGTCGCGGTAGTTGTCGAGGACGGTGGCGGACTTGGACAGTCCGGAACCTCCAGCGGCATCTCCGCACCAATTGGACGTCAAGTACTAGAGGCGGTGCTAAACAGATGAGACCGACCAGTGGGCTCACATTCGGGGGCAGATACCAGCTTTCCAGTCGCGTAGCGATCGGTGGCATGGGCGAGGTGTGGCAGGCCACAGACCTCGTGATCGGGCGAACGGTCGCAATCAAAATCCTCAAAGATGAGTACCTGGGCGACCCAGGGTTCCTTGAGCGGTTCCGTGCAGAAGCGCGTCACGCTGCGTTGGTCAACCATGAGGGCATCGCCAACGTATTCGACTACGGCGAAGAAGAGGGCAGTGCCTTTCTCGTCATGGAACTTGTGCCAGGCGAAGCCCTCAGCGCCATTCTTGAACGCGAACGCCAACTCGATCCTGATCGCGTCCTTGACATCGTGTCGCAGACTGCCGCCGCTCTACAGGCTGCACATGCTGCCGGACTCGTGCACCGGGACATCAAACCCGGAAACCTGCTGATCACCCCGGAAGGTCGCGTCAAGATCACCGACTTCGGCATAGCTCGCATTGCCGACCAGGTGCCGCTAACGGCAACCGGTCAGGTCATGGGCACTGTGCAATACCTCTCGCCAGAACAGGCCAGTGGTCATCCCGCATCCCCGACCACCGATATCTACTCGCTCGGAATCGTCGCCTATGAGGCTCTTGCTGGCCGTCGACCGTTCACCGGAGAATCGCAGGTCGCGATCGCGATGGCACAAATCAACGAGACTCCGCCGGAGCTCCCGACGACCGTGCCCGAACCGGTGCGTAACCTGGTTTATGCGTGCTTGGCGAAGTCTCCGGGCGACCGGCCGGCATCCGCATCGCATCTCTCGCGCGCTGCCCAGTCGCTGCGCCGCGGAGATGTTGCCGCCGCGGCAACGGCTGTTCCCGGCATCATGGGCGACAACTCTCATGCGGCGACGGTGGGGCTCAACTACGGCAATGCAACCCAAGCGACTCGTGTCTTGACGACGCCGGGTGCGGCAGGTGCGGCCGTTGCCGCTGGTGAGACGCCGCCGGAAACGAAACAGCGCAACCCCTGGACTTGGCCGATCGTCGCCGTGATCTCCCTTCTTGCCGTCGTGCTGATTGGTGCGATCATCGCACTTCTGGCTAACCCCGACGACGAGGTCCCGGTCGAGACACCATCGGTCACGCCATCGACTTCTGAACCTTCGCCATCAGTGTCTCCCACCAGCACCAAGGTGTCACTAACGGAAGAGGAGGTGCTGAACCGTAAACAGGACGCCGTCGAGCAGATTCTTGAGGACAAGGGCCTCGTACTGGATGCTCAGGTCGGACGCGCCGCTGAAACATCCGAGAGTGTCGGTTTCTCCTACCAAGCGTCACCCGTCGGAAACATAAACGAGGGCGCAACAATTACGGTGTTCTTCTACGACGAAGTGGCGGTAACCCCCACACCGACACAGCCCAGCGCGAACACCCTCGACCCACTCGCCCCGTATTCGCCCGGTGATGTCGTCACCGTGAAGTGGACAAGCTACCAAGGCTGCCCTACCGGGCATCCGCTCTCGGGTTTCAGCTTCTTCGTGACTGGAGCGACGTTCAATAGCGGCGATGCAAGCCGCGGCCCAAACGAGACCGAGTTCGACATCACGCTTCCCGCCAATTCGGGAGACGAGGCTCAAATCTCGTACACCGCACTCTGCACCGACCTTGAATCCCCCAGTTCGGAGCCCGTCATCGTTACCGTTCAGTGAGTCCCTGTCACAACTGGCACCGGATAGACTGAGTCGGAAACTTCCGCGACAACAAAGAGGAGTGAACTAGTGAGCGAAGGCGTGGCACAGGGCGTACGCCAGCTCGCTGGACGATACCAAATCGGCGAGCTTCTGGGCCGCGGCGGTATGGCAGACGTTCATTTGGGAATGGATTCTCGGCTAGGTCGCCGGGTGGCGATCAAGCTTCTTAAACCGTCGCTCGCGAATGATCCCGCCTTCCGCACCCGTTTCCGTCGCGAAGCTCACGACGCGGCGAAGATGGCTCATCCGACGATCGTTCGTATTTTCGACGCGGGCGAAGAGTCTGTCATCGACTCTGCCGGGCACGAGACCCTTATCCCGTTCATCATCATGGAGTACGTCGACGGTCGACTCTTGAAGGACATGGTTGCGGCCGGTCCGCTCGCTCCGGATGACGCGACACGGATTGTTGCTCAGATATTGACCGCGCTCGAATACTCGCACCGCGCGGGTGTCGTCCACCGCGACATTAAGCCGGGAAACATCATGGTCACATCAAGTGGCCAGGTGAAGGTCATGGATTTCGGCATTGCCCGAGCCGTCTCTGACTCCGCCGCCACAATCGCCGAGTCGAGCACCATCGTCGGCACCGCGCAGTACTTCTCCCCCGAGCAGGCACGCGGCGAAGGCGTCGATGCTCGCTCCGACCTCTACTCGACCGGGGTTGTGCTGTTTGAACTCCTCACCGGACAGCCGCCGTTCACCGGCGAGAATCCTGTTGCGGTGGCGTATCAGCACGTCAACTCTGAACCGCTCCCGCCGAGCGCAAGCACCGCTGCGGTCTCGCCGGCTCTTGATGCGGTGGTGCTTCGCGCCCTGGCCAAGGATCGTTTCGACCGTTATCAGAGTGCGGCCGAGTTCCGCACTGATGTTGAAGCTGCGGCCGCCGGCTCCGTTCCGGACCGTAAACAGTTGGCCTCCACCGACTTCAACGCGACTCTGTTCGGCGTCAACCCGCATTCGACCGCAGGAAGCGAAGCCACCTTCCGCCAGCTGGCCGTCGATGAAAATGATCGCACCCCTCGCACCCAGAACCGTCCACCGGTCGCCTGGATCTGGGGTGGCGTTGCGCTCATGGCTGTCATCATCGTGTCGGTAGTTGTCTGGGCCTTCAGCCTCACCCCCGCCCAACTTGCTGGCACAAGTGCCGTAGACATCCCGGACATCGCCACCATGACGTATGAGGAGGGTGCGGCGATTCTGGCGGAGCTTGAACTCGAATCGAAGCGGGTCAACCAAGCCAGCGACACCGTCGAAGAGGGAGTCATTATTCGAACCGACCCTGGTCCCGGCCAGACGGTTCCTCTTGGGCTTGAGGTCCAGGTTGTTGTCTCCCTCGGGCGCACCCCGGTGACCGTACCGAACGTCAGCAACATGCAAGAGTCCGAAGCGATCGCCCTTCTCGAATCGGCAGGCCTCGTCTACGGTTCATCAACACAGACATACTCGGCGAGCCTCAAGAAGGGCACCGTCATCAGTTCTGACCCGCGTGGTGATGCCGAGCGCAATTCCGATGGCTCGATCATCCGAGAGGGAGCGACCGTCAACCTCGTTGTCTCCAACGGTCTGGTTCAGATTCCGGATGTGACCGGTAAGGACATCGGCGAGGCAAACTCCACTCTCACCGCGCTGCAGCTGACGGTGCGGTTGACAGCAGACTTTGGGTGCACTGGCAACACAGTGAGTTTCCAGTCGATCGTCGGCGATCAACCGCAAAAGTCGGACATCTCGCTGCAATACTGCGCGGGAACCTAGGCGACCAGCACGCTGTCAAACCCAACCGACGCGCGACATTCCAGAAACTTCCTCGAAGTCGGCACCGGTTGTGGGCCGAGACTCTAGTTGTGAACCAGCGGCGTTAGAGTCTTCGCCAGGGCCGGGGCATCCCGCATCCCAACCCGCGACAACCAATTGCCGAGCATCTGGTAGCCACCCTCGGTCAGCACCGATTCGGGATGAAATTGCACACCGTAGACGGGTTGGGTCGCGTGCTGAACACCCATAATCACCCCGTCGGCGGTGCGTGCAGTCACAACGAGCTCATCAGGGACAGTGCCGTCAACGATTGCCAACGAATGGTAGCGGGTCGCCGTGAAACGCTGCGGAAGGTCGCGGAAAATGAGGCTGTTATCGTGTTCGATCTGCGAGGTCTTGCCGTGCATCAATTCGTCGGCATGGGTAACCGTGGCGCCGAGCGCTTCCGCAATGGCCTGATGGCCAAGGCACACCCCAAAGAGTGGCTTTCCGCTAGCAAGCGCCGCGTGCACTATCGGGATGCTCACCCCGGCGTCGGCGGGAGTTCCAGGACCCGGCGAAAGCAGCACCGCATCGTAGTCGGCAATGGCCTGAGCTACCTCGTCGTCACGGAAAGCATCGTTGCGCACGACGACAGTGCTGGCGCCGAGTTCAAGCAAATATCCGTTGAGCGTGTAAACGAAGCTGTCGTAGTTGTCGACGACGAGAATGCGGGTCACTGTTGCACCGTCGCATCAAGAGGTGTGACAAGCGGGAGCACCAAGGGAAACACCCACATGAAGAGCGAAGCGATGATTGCTGCCGCTAAGACCAAGAGGATGAGGATGCGCACGACTGCGGGTCCAGGAAGCACACGCCAGAGTGCAGCGTACATTAGCCAGCTCCTTCAAGATTTTGTGCGAGGGCCGCAATTTCGGAAGGGGCACCGTCGGCCCTTGGGTACCACGTGTCATACACGGCGTACGCAATGATGCGTTCGTCGGCGGTGTGAATCGGATTGCAGCTGGTGAGCGTTAAGATCCGATCGCTAGCTGTTGCGCCCTCAAACTGGGGAACCGGATTCAGCACACCAACGCCGGAGGCGTAGACGTATTCGAGCGAACGAAAGACGTAGCGGTACCAGCCCGCTTCAGTCTCGACATAGATGCTGTCGCCCAACTGGAGCTTGTCGATGTCAAAGAAGGGGTCGCCCCATCCGGTGCGGTGGGCGGCAAGCGCAAAGTTACCGACCTCGCCCGGCATTTGTGTTCCCGTGTAGTGACCGACACCGCGAGTATTGAGCACAAGTTCGAGGCTGACGCTTTCGGCAATAGGCCGGGTGTAGTCAGCGCCGAAACGGGGAACAATGAGCGTTCCGAAGGTGACCGCCGTTGCGGGAGCCTCATCGACGACGGGCACGCCTGGGTCGGCACGTTCCTCGGCGGCCAGCGTCACCGGTTCGCCCTTGCTCCATTCCTGGCTCAGCGTGATCGCTTCCTCGCGCTGAGTGTTGCTGACAAAAATGTTGTTGATCCACATTTGCCAGACCAAGAACAACAACACGACTATTCCAGCGGTGATGAAGAGCTCGCCGAGAACCCCAATGAAGGAGATAGGTCGGCGTGACTTGGCTCTACGCTGCGCCATCCGACCGTCTTCAAGAACCATAGGCGTAATTCTATGCGCTGTAGCCGCGTGGTTTTCCCGTGTCCGTCCGGTACTCAGGCCGTAGACGCTAGAATTTCACCCATGGCTCGAAACTCTGCAGAAAAGTCCTCGTCACGTCCCGCTGAAGATGCCCCGAACGCGGTGTGGTTCAAGCCCGTCATGTTCGGCTTCATGCTGATCGGTCTCGCCTGGATCATTGTGTTCTACGTAAGCAGCCAGTTGTACCCCATCGCGGCTTTGGGAAACTGGAACATTCTCGTCGGTTTCGGAATTCTGTTCATTGGATTCCTCATGACTACACGGTGGCGCTAGAAACTACACGCGTGTAGTTATACCCAGTGTTAATAAACCTGTGGATAACTTTTAGTCAGCTATAGAAGAGCAATTCCCAGCAGAGTCAAGCCAATCAGCGCGGCAGCGACAAGCAGCACCAGCGTCACCTCAGACACTTTTGAGGTTCTGTTTCGTTGCCGCAAGAAGATGAGCGCGAGGGCTGCACCCGTGATGAGTCCGCCGACGTGAGCCTGCCACGAGATGTTGAATCCGGGAACGAACCCGATTACGAGGTTCGCGGCAAGCACGATCAACAGCACCCGGTTGTTCACACCCATGCGACGCTGAATGACGAAGAAGGCGGCAACGATTCCAAATATGGCGCCGGATGCTCCGAGAACGGCCGATTGCGGGGCAAGCAGAAGCACCGCCACTGATCCGCCAAATGCGCTGAGGACGTAAAGTGCGATGAATCGTGCTCGCCCGAGCGGCACCTCAAGAATTCGCCCAAAAATGAAGAGCGTGAACATGTTGAAGCCGAGGTGGAAGATCGAACCGCTGGAGTGAACCAGCGCCGAGGTGATCATTCGCCACGGTTGGAGTTCCGTGACCGGCGGGTAGTAGAAGAGCGCCGCCGTGACGCTGCTGCCAGGAATCAACTGCAGGAGGAACATCGCCACGGTGAGGGCGATCAGTGTGTAGGTGACTACCGGCTTGCCGTTGGACGCGCGAGCCGCCCGCACGAGAACGGGTTTACGCTTCGGCGCGTTTGCCCGCGCCTCTTTGATGCATTCGGGGCAGTGTACGCCCACAGCTGCCTGCGTTTGACAGCTGGGGCATACGGTGCGCCCACATCGCTGGCAGAGTGTGAAACTTTGCCGATCAGGATGCCGATAGCAGTGGTTGCCGCTGGCGTCCGGCGATGAGGTCACGAAGGCTAGACCTCGTCAATCGTGACGGTCTCGATGACGACGTCGGTGAGCGGCTTGTCGCTACCGTCGGTGTCGACGGCCTCGATTGCGTCAACGACCTTCTTCGACTCGTCATCAGCGACCGCACCGAAAATGGTGTGCTTGCCCTGAAGCCAGGGGGTCGCAACCGTGGTGATGAAGAACTGTGAACCGTTGGTTCCCTTGCCGCCGCGCGTGCCAGCGTTGGCCATTGCGAGAATATAGGGGGCGGAGAAGTCGAGTTCGGGGTGGATCTCGTCGTCGAAGTTATAGCCGGGTCCACCGATACCCTTACCCAAAGGGTCACCACCCTGCAGCATGAACTGCTTGATGATTCGGTGGAAGATGACCCCGTCATACAGTGGCGCCGTGGTCTTCTGACCGGTGGCCGGGTGGGTCCATTCGATGTCGCCCTTGGCGAGTCCAACGAAGTTGGCAACGGTCTTCGGCGCGTGGTTGCCGAAGAGGTTGAGACGGATTTCTCCGAGGTTAGTCTTGATCGTGGCAACTGCGGTGTGTTGAGACATAGCGTCAATTCTTGCATAGCGAAGCTGAGCCCCTGCTCGCGCTTATTCAGCGTGCTCACAGCTAAAGCAGTGCACGCACGGAACCCGTCGTGACAGTATGGACACACCGTTCGACCATCTTTGGAGGTTTCCCGTGGCAATTACTCGCAAACGCCGGAAAGAACTCAAACGCTTGAAGGGTCAAGCTGAAGACCTGTGGAACGACCAGAGGGAGCTGCTTGATCATGCTTCCGCGGTCGTACGAGAGGCCAGCCATCAGGCCGCCAACTACGCTCGTGAAGAAGTCAGCCCCAAGATTCATCACACGATCGACTCTCGGGTGAAGCCCGTAGTGTCGTCATCAATCGCTGGTGCCCGCTCAGCGGCCGAAAGCACGAGGAGCAAGGTCAGGGGTGACATTCTGCCCGCTATGACCTCAGCGCTCGGCACAGCCCTCGCCGCTATCGAGGTAGCCAAGAACCAGCAGGTTCGGGATGCTTTCGCGCGCGTATCGGCTCTCGCCACGACTGCGGGCGAGAAGGCCGGCCTGGTCAAGCCAGAACCCAAGTCCGCTGGCTTCGGCCGCTACATCCTCATCGGTGTCGGTGTGGTTGCTGCGGCCGGTGTTGCTTACGCCGCGTGGCAGACGTTGCGCGCGGACGACGACCTGTGGATTGACGACGAAGCAGAGTCGGCCTAGCCGTCAACTGCTACACACCGCACACGGTGTAGCTCCAACCTCTAAACGAGTTGTGGCCCGGTTCATCATGAACCGGGCCACAACTTTTTCTCGACGATGAACCGGCCTGCTGGCGTGCGAAACGCCCGCTTGGTGGGCGAAACCACCGCTCTCGCTGCATCCAGCTCGAACAATCTCGAGCGTAGGTACGCAAAAACCCCGGCCAGTTATCTGGCCGGGGTTTTCGGTTCCCACTGTGGGGCGTTTCGTGCTGTGGAGCCTAGGGGAATCGAACCCCTGACCTCCTGCTTGCAAAGCAGGCGCTCTACCAATTGAGCTAAGGCCCCAATTTAAGGAATCTCTTGTGAAGATTCCAGTGGGGGTACGTGGACTTGAACCACGGACCTCTTCGTTATCAGCGAAGCGCTCTAACCGCCTGAGCTATACCCCCGTTGGGCAGATACGAGAGTACCGCATCTTGTCCGTTTGGCGTAATCGACTAGTTGTTGGTGAATCCTACGAGGATGCCGCCGGTCAGTCGCACGCTGAAGTTATAGAGCATACTCGCAATTGCGCCGAGTGCGGTACCAATCAACACGTTCAACAAAGCCACGATGAACGAGAACACCGCAACCTGTCCAAGCGAGAAGGTACTGGCAACGCTGAAGCTCTCGTCGCTCAAAATATCACGGAAGATTCGGTCAAGATCACCGAAAATGCCCGTCGAATTCAGCACGATCCACACCAACAACGAGGCGACAACCAGAACAATTCCCAGTGAAACTGCTACCAAGAAAGAGAACTTAACGGCCGACCAGAAGTCGATGTACACCAGCTTGAGGCGAACCTGCTTCACCGACGTCTGGCGCTGCGATTTGCGTTGGAGCTTCTCCGCGACACTACTCATCTACCGACTCGTCCTTCCCACCAGGGGCATCGTCACTCTCGACGGTTTCGTCGGGAGTTTCAAGTTCTTTGTTCTCTAGATTTCGTTCGCTGTTTCGTGCAATTGCGATGATCTTGTCTTCGGCTGCGAATCGCGCAAAGACCACGCCCATGGTGTCTCGACCCTTGGCCGGAACCTCAGCGACAGAAGAGCGTACCACCTTGCCACTGGCAAGAACCACAAGAACTTCGTCCTCATCCCCCACCATCAATGCGCCAGCCAGATCACCACGAGTTCCATCGAGTTTCGCAACCTTGATTCCCAGACCGCCACGGCCCTGAACCCGGTATTGATCGGCGTCGGTGCGCTTAGCGAAGCCGCCCTCGGTCACGACAAAGACAAAGCCACTGTCAGGAACGACGCTTGCGCTGAGCAACTGATCATCCTCACGGAAACTCATTCCCATGACACCCGACGTTGAACGCCCCATTGGTCGCAGTGCCTCATCGGATGCCGTGAAGCGAATCGACATTCCCTTGCGAGAAACCAGCAAGACATCATCGGTACTCTCGACCAACATTGCCGAGACGAGCTCGTCTCCCTCGCGCAGGTTCACGGCGATGATTCCGCCTGTGCGATTCGTGTCGTACTCCGCCAACGCGGTCTTCTTCACGAGGCCGTTGCGGGTAGCTAGCACCAAATACGTGGACTGTTGATAGTCACGGATGTCGAGGATCTGAGCTATCTCTTCCCCTGGCTGCAGCGCCAAGAAGTTGGCGATGTGCTGACCCTTCGCATCGCGGCCACCCTCTTGCAGCTCGTAGGCCTTCGCGCGATACACTCGGCCCGTGTTCGTGAAGAACAACAACCAGTGGTGAGTGGTCGTGACAAACAAGTGGTCGACAATGTCATCCGCTCGAAGTTGGGCTCCCTTGACGCCCTTTCCGCCGCGGTGTTGGCTGCGGTAGTTGTCGCTACGCGTGCGCTTGACGTATCCGCCGCGAGTTACGGTGACCACCATCTCCTCTTCGGGGATGAGGTCTTCCATGCTCATGTCGCCATCGAAACCCATCATGATTTCGGTGCGACGGTCGTCGCCGTACTTGGCGAGCAGTTCTGTCAGTTCTTCACTGACAATGCTGCTCTGGCGTTCCTTGCTCGCGATGATCGCCTTGAAATCGACAATTTGCGCTTCGATTTCATCGTGCTCATCGATAATTTTCTGACGCTCAAGAGCGGCGAGACGACGCAGCTGCATGTCGAGAATGGCGCGAGCCTGAATCTCATCAATGTCGAGCAGCTCGATAAGACCGGTGCGCGCATCCTCAACCGTTGGAGACCGACGGATCAGAGCGATGACCTCATCCAAAGCGTCCAGGGCCTTGAGGTAACCCCGCAAGATGTGGGCACGTTCTTCGGCCTTACGCAGGCGGAACTCCGTGCGGCGAACAATAACTTCGATCTGATGGGTGGCCCACTCGGTTATGAAGCCATCAATCGATAGCGTGCGTGGAATGCCATCGACGATTGCCAGCATGTTTGCGCCGAAGTTTTCCTGCAGCTGCGTGTGCTTGTAGAGGTTGTTGAGAACAACCTTTGCCACGGCGTCGCGCTTGAGAACGATCACCAGGCGCTGACCGGTGCGCCCCGATGTTTCGTCACGGATGTCGGCGATGCCGGCAAGTTTGCCATCCTTGACGAGGTCGGCGATCTTCAGTGCCAGGTTGTCGGGGTTCACCTGATACGGCAGCTCAGTGACGACGAGGCAGGTACGTCCCTGCAGTTCTTCGACGTTGACGACGGCACGCATCGTGATCGAACCGCGACCGGTGCGGTACGCATCCTGGATTCCTTTGACGCCGAGAATCTGCGCTCCGGTCGGGAAGTCCGGTCCCTTGATGCGCTGAATCAGCGCTTCAATGAGTTCTTCCTTTGTGGCATCCGGGTTGGCGAGGTGCCAGAGGGCACCCTCCCCCACTTCGCGCAGGTTGTGAGGTGGAATGTTGGTGGCCATGCCGACGGCGATGCCCACGGAACCATTGACGAGAAGGTTCGGGAAACGGCTCGGAAGAACGGTCGGTTCTTGCGTCCGGCCGTCGTAGTTGTCCTGGAAATCAACGGTTTCTTCTTCGATGTCCCGAACCATTTCAAGCGCGAGCTGCGCCATCTTGGTTTCGGTGTATCGATGCGCTGCCGCCCCATCATTGCCGGGTGAACCAAAGTTTCCCTGACCGAGCGCGAGCGGGTAGCGAAGGCTCCAGGGCTGGACAAGACGCACCAGGGCGTCATAAACCGACGAGTCACCGTGCGGGTGAAACTGCCCCATCACATCACCGATGACGCGGGTGCACTTGGAGAAGCCCTTGTCTGGACGATATCCACCGTCGTACATCGCGTAAATTACCCGGCGGTGCACAGGCTTCAAGCCATCGCGCACCTCAGGAAGGGCACGCCCGACGATGACGCTCATCGCGTAGTCGAGGTACGAACGCTGCATCTCCAGTTGGAGATCAACCTGATCGATCTTGTCGTGACGTGCGTCTACCGGCGCTTCCTCGAAAGTTTTTTCGGGATTCTCTTCGTCAGCCATTTATTGTCAGTTCCAGTCTGTGTCAGTCGCGAATATGGGCGCCGGTGCTCTTCGGCGGGCTAAATATCCAAGAATCGGACGTCTTTGGCATTGCGCTGAATGAAGTTGCGGCGAGACTCCACGTCTTCACCCATGAGGGTCGAGAAGATTTCGTCGGCGGCGGCCGCGTCATCCAAGGTGACCTGAAGGAGTGTGCGTGTGGCCGGATCCATTGTGGTTTCCCACAGTTCCTTGTAGTCCATCTCACCGAGACCCTTGTAGCGCTGGATCCCATTGTCCTTCGGCATGCGCTTACCTTCCGAAAGTCCCATTTCGGTGAGGGCATCACGTTCAGCGTCGCTGTAGACGTACTGATGCGGCGCATTGCTCCACTTAAGTCGGTATAGCGGCGGCTGCGCCAAATACACATAACCCAAATCGATGAGAGGGCGCATGTAGCGGAATAGCAGCGTAAGAAGAAGCGTCGTGATGTGCTGGCCATCAACGTCAGCATCGGCCATCAACACAATCTTGTGATAGCGAGCTTTTTCGGGGTCGAAGTCTTCACCGACGCCCGCGCCGAAAGCAGTGATCATGGCCTGAACTTCGGCATTGCCGAGGGCACGATCAAGGCGCGCCTTCTCCACGTTGAGGATCTTTCCTCGAAGCGGAAGGATCGCCTGAAATTCTGGATTCCGACCCTGAACAGCAGACCCACCGGCGGAATCTCCCTCAACCATGAAGATCTCGGAGAGCGAGGGATCCTTGCTCGAGCAGTCACGCAGTTTTCCTGGCATTCCACTGGACTCGAGTAGACCCTTTCGGCGGGTTTGTTCGCGAGCCTTGCGGGCGGCCAAACGAGCCTGAGAAGCCTGGATCGCTTTTCGAATGACGTCGCGTGCTTGGGTTGGGTTGCGGTCGAACCAATCCCCGAGCTGTTGGCCGGCAATGCGTTGAACGAAGGCCTTCGCCTCGGTATTTCCCAGCTTGGTCTTGGTTTGGCCCTCGAACTGTGGTTCACCCAACTTGATGGAAATTACTGCGGTCAAGCCTTCACGAACATCATCACCAGAAAGATTTTCGTCCTTCTCCTTGATGATGTTCTTCTCACGGGCATAACGGTTCACCAGTGTGGTGAGCGCCGCACGGAAACCTTCTTCGTGGGTTCCCCCCTCATGGGTGTTAATGGTGTTGGCGTAGGTGTGAACACTTTCGGAGTATCCGCCGGTCCATTGCATCGCCACTTCAAGCGAAATGCGCTTTTCTGTATCTTCCGATTCGAAGGCGATGACATCCGGGTGAATGAGCTCGTTCTTCTTCGTCTTGTTCAGATATTCGACGTAATCAACAAGACCACGCTCGTACATGTAGCTTTCGGTGACTTCTTCCTCGCCGCGTTCATCGGTGATGGTGATGCGCAGTCCCTTGTTCAGGAAGGCCATCTGCTGGAAGCGTGCGCGAAGGGTTTCATAGTCGAATTCGACCGTTTCGAAAGTCTCTTTGCTCGGCCAGAAGGTCTGTTGCGTTCCGGTCTCGTTGGTGCTCTCACCCTTGACGAGCGGACCGGTGGGCACGCCATTATTAAAACTGATGCGCCAAACATGGCCTTGGCGACGAACCTCGGTGTCGACTTCCGCCGACAAAGCGTTGACGACGGAAATACCGACACCGTGCAGACCACCGGAAACTGCGTAGCCGCCACCGCCGAACTTTCCACCGGCGTGAAGAATCGTCATGACCACTTCGACAGTAGACTTCTGTTCCTGCTGGTTCAGATCAACAGGGATTCCGCGGCCATTGTCGCGAACGCGAATCGATCCGTCTTTGCGAATCCAAACATTGATGGTGTCGCAGTATCCGGCTAGAGCCTCATCAACAGAGTTGTCGACCACTTCGTACACCAAGTGGTGAAGTCCCCTAGGCCCAGTAGAACCGATGTACATTCCGGGGCGCTTGCGCACAGCCTCCAGCCCCTCAAGGATCTGGATCTGATCGGCACCGTAGCTATCAGCGGCAACATGACCGTTGGAAATTTTCGAGTTCTCGGGCACGTTGTTTTCGGGCGTCGATGTCATCTGAAGTTAGGCTCCTGCCACTAGTTCATGCTGGCCATTCAGAGCGGATAACTCCCTTAAGAGATGCGTCCGACGGCTAGTGCGATTCTACCAAATTCCGAGACGTAACGGCGCTCAAATTGCCCTCTACGGGATTTTCTTTGGCGGCATGACCGATTTTGTCTCCCTAACCGTAAGTATCGCGCGGGCCCCTACCTGGAATTGATCTGGGGCCTCTTTTCCACGAAGGGGCGTTCGGGCCTTCAAAGCGCACCGATTCCACTCCGGCATCGGGATGTTGCTGAGCGATCGTTGTGATGATGTTCCCACGCATCAATCGAAGCTGCGTTGCCCACGCAGTCGAATCGCACCGAACGGTGAGCACACCTTCGTCAATTCCGACCGGTTCTGAATGGTCGGCAGTCTCGACGCCGACAATCGTTGGCCAAGCCAACAACAATTCCGATCGGGCGAGCGGCGAATTCCAGCCCATGTGCGTCGTGAGGTTGTCCATCACATCACCAAGACCATGGGGGTCGCGCCCTGGAGCAAAAGGCACACTCGTTCCCGGTTTCTTACGGTCACGTTTTCTTGCCATATAGGAGCGTTTGGTTGCGTCGCCGAATACTTCCCTAAATCGCAGATAGACCGCAACGTGTTCGTCAACGTTGGGATCACGTTCAGACATCGTCGATCACCTCACCGGCACGAATTCGCACAACCCTGGCTGCGAGTTCTTCCGGAACGTCCTCAAATACGGCCGCCGTAATGAGAACCTGCTCAAAGCCCACGATGGATCCAGCGAGTCTTTCGCGCCTGGACTGGTCCAGTTCGGCAAAAACATCGTCCAAGATCAAAACCGGATCTCCCGCGGAAGATTCCCTTCTTAGTAATTCAGCGGACGCCAATTTAAGAGCCAACGCAAATGACCAGGACTCCCCATGGCTGGCATACCCCCGTGCGGGCAGTGCGTTGAGCCCGAAGATTAGGTCGTCGCGATGTGGACCCACCAACGTCAGCGCGCGTTCGCGTTCGGCTTTGCGCACTGAATTGAGAGCGCTGCGAAAGGCGTTCGTCGCGTCAGCGACCGAAATTATTTCGCCGACAGCATTAGTTGCTTCGAGGTTCTCTGACTCACCCTGTCGAGAAAGAATGCTGAGCGAGTTGGCCAGTGATGCACCGTGGTCCGCCCCAACAATTCGTTCATACGCAGTGGAAACCTCTGGGCTGAGCTCCGCGACAAGGGCACTTCGTGCGCTGATAATCTCGGAACCAAATGCCACGAGGCGTTCATCCCAAACATCGAGGGTACTTATTTCTTCAGCCCGCACGCCGGAACTTCTGGCCGATTTGAGCAGCATGTTTCGTTGTTTGACCACGCGCTCATAGTCACTCATCACCGCACTGAATCGGGGCGAGCGTAATACCAGAAGATCATCGATGAATCGTCGTCGCCCCGAAGGTTCACCTCGAACTAATGCCAGGTCCTCGGGAGCGAAGAGAACACTCGAAAAATAGCGGGGCAGTTCACGGGTTCGGATAGCGGAACGATTTATTTGCGCACGGTTTGCGCCGGTGCGGTTGATCTGAACTTCCGCCAAAAATTTGCGATCGTTGTGTTCAAGACGCACACGAACAATTGCCGCTTCCATCGATTGCCGCACCATCGCGTGGTCAGACGACACACGGTGGGAACCAAGTGTGCTGAGAAAGCCAAGTGCCTCGACCAGATTGGTCTTTCCTTGACCATTCGAGCCGACAATCAGGGTCGGACCTGAACCTAGTTCAAGCGTCAGCTCTCTGTAGTTACGAAAGTCTCTGAGTTCAACATGGGTAACACGCATCTGACGAGCTAACGCTTGCGGACGCTGCGTCCGCCGAACTGACTACGGAGACCACCAATAACAACAACTGTTTCCGGCATCGACTACCTCAACAACAGGTTGGGTTGCAGCAGGTACTTGTAGTTGTCGCTGCCTGGTTGATCCTTCGATGATTGACTCGTGATGAGCACCGGGCCTGGCTTGTTCGGATTTTCTGTCTTCGTGAAGGAAATACGAACAAACTCCGAATGCACCGAGCTAAGTCCATCAATCAAAAACTGCGGCTTCAAAGACACCACCGTGTCGTCACCGGTAAGGAATGCATCGATGGATTCGGACGCCTGAGCCTGCTCGGATCCGATCGCCTCGAGGGTCACGCCTTCATTCGTAAAGGTGAAACGTAAAGCGGCTTCTCGCTCAAGCACGAGCGACACTCGTCGAACTGCTTCGATGAGCTCACCCGTGTTCATCACGGCGAAGTTATCCACAGTCTCGGGGAAAAGTCGTCGTACCGGTGGAAAGTTCCCTTTGATGAGCAATGACGTAACGGTCTTACGATCTGCTTGAAATGCGATCAGCTCACGTTCATCGGTATTGGTGATGGCCACCGAAATCTCACCGCTGTTACCGAAAGTCTTGCCCACCTCGACCAGGGTTTTGGCAGGGACAAGCGCTGTGGCTGATTCGACACCTGATGCGCCGGCGTCCCATTCGATGTCACGAACCGCTACCCGATACCGATCGGTGGCAACGAGCGAAATGTTGTCTGCTGACACTTCGAGCTGAACACCCGTGATGACAGGGGTGACATCATCGCGAGACGCCGCAACAGCGACTTGTGAAATAGCCGCAGAAAAGAGGTCTGCCTTGAGCGTTCCAACCTTGTCGGAGATTTGAGGAAGCGTTGGATACTCTTCGACAGGCATGCTCGAGAGGGTGAAATGGCCGGTTCCGCACGCCACAATGATCTTGTTTTCTTCGGTGCTAAAGCGAACAGGAGCGTTGGGGAGTCGGCTGGCAATATCGGCAAGAAGCTTGCCAGATACGAGTACTCGCCCTGGTTCTTCAACTTCCGCCACGATCTGGGTGCGAGCCGAAACTTCATAGTCAAATGACGACAACGTGAGTCCCTCATCGGTGGCTTCAATCAGCACACCACTCAATATGGGAAGCGTCGTGCGCTGCGGCAGCAGTTTGACTGCAAACGAAACCGCTTCGCTGAAGACGTCACGATTGACTTGGAACTTCATGAACCACCCCTTACCGGATCAAGCTCTGGCCGTTAATACTGGCACAGCCAATCAACTTGCGAACTACAGGTTATTTGGGATTCAAATTTCATTCTTTAAAGGTCACACTCTTAACCGTTGTGGATTGTGTGTATAACTCCTCGAATTTCTTGTAATTACTGAGAACTACATTTGTGTGAGTTGTTGAGGAGTAGTGGAAAACAGTACGACGACTCGGGGAAACTCGAATGACAAGAAATTGAGATTCCACAGAAAATATTTTGTGATCAACAATGTTTCCGGCGAGTTGGAGAGGTTATCCCCAAGTTATCCCCAAGTGGGAAAACCCTACTTCTGGGTGAAACGGTGATTTTGTTTGATCCGACTGGTTAGCTCAGTCACCTGGTTATAGATGGAGCGGCGTTCTTTCATCAGCTCGGTGATCTTCTTATTGGCATACATGACTGTCGTGTGGTCACGGTTGCCGAATAGTTGTCCGATCTTGGGCAATGACAGATTGGTCATTTCACGGCATAGGTACATTGCGATTTGGCGTGCGGTGGCCACGGCTTGTGAACGGGAAGAGCCGTAGAGGTCGTCGACCGTGAGCTTGAAGTAGTCCGCGGTGTGATTGATGATGTCCACCGGAGCGATGACATTGTCTTCGTCGAGGGTGATGAGATCTTTCAGTACGGTCTGCACGAGAGCCATATCGACTTCGGTGCGGTTGAGACTTGCGAATGCGGTGACACGGATGAGGGTTCCCTCGAGTTCACGAATATTCGACGACACCTTTGACGCCATAAATTCGAGGATTTCGTTACCGACCTGCATCTTCTCGCTCTGTGCTTTCTTGCGCAGAATCGCGATTCGCGTTTCCAAGTCAGGCGCCTGCACGTCGGTGATGAGACCCCACTCGAAGCGTGACCGCATTCGATCCTCAAATCCGGTGAGGTGTTTTGGTGGAAGATCACTGGTAATGACCACCTGTTTGTTGTGATCGTGCAGCGTATTAAAGGTGTGGAAGAAAGCTTCTTGAGTCGAGTCCTTACCCTGAAGGAACTGGATGTCGTCAATGAGGAGGATGTCAATTTCGCGATATCGCGACTGGAACACGGACGCGCGGTTGTTGGCAATCGAGTTAATGAAGTCGTTGGTGAATTCTTCTGAACTGACGTAGCGAACACGGATCCCTGGATAGAGGCTCTCGGCGTAGTGACCGATGGCGTGCAGAAGGTGAGTCTTTCCGAGACCGGAACCGCCGTAAATGAATAGTGGGTTGTAGGCCTTTGCCGGCGCTTCCGCCACGGCGACTGCCGCAGCATGGGCGAAACGATTTGATCCGCCGATTACAAAGTTGTCGAAGCTGTACTTGGGATTGAGGCGTGAGTCGCTTCGGCGTGACGGAGATTGTTCCGTGAGCGGTGGAGGAGTCGGCTCAATGTAGGGCTGTTCTGTTCTAGGAATTTCTTGGGAAAGAGCGTCCTGCTGAATCTCGGGATTGACGACAGTGGCAAAGTTCGTGATCCCGTGCGCGGCGCCAATGGCGATGATCGCATCGAGGACAGGTTGACGAAGGCGCTGTTCGAGCATCCCCCGTGTTAGCTCGTTCGGTACTTCCAAATAGAGCGTGCCGGCCATGACACCTTTGGGCTCAACTAGGTTCACAAACCCTTGTAGTTGAGGCGTGATGCGTTCATCCCCGTTGAGGTGGGCAAGAACTGATTGCCATAGTCCCTTAGTCGGGTCGGGTGTTTCCGACATTTATTTCCATCCCTCGGCGGTAATTACTCACAGGCTTATCCACTGTCGAGTACAGCTATTCTCGCTGAAATACTGTGGTGTTTTGGCCGTTATTCACTGGTAGTCACCTTAGTTGTCCACAGCATGTCGTTACCAATAGAGATGTATTCTGTGTGGATAATGCGCGGTTGGTGACGGTGCGGTTTGACCGCATCCGATTAACGCCGTAGTTTTAATCAGTTGACTTCCGGCCTTAGGGCCTACCAATTCTTCCCGGCTGCCAGAGCTGGGCCTTGGAGATATAGCTATGAGCAAGAGAACTTTTCAGCCAAACAACCGTCGCCGTGCGAAGGTTCACGGTTTCCGTCTTCGCATGCGTACCCGTGCCGGTCGCGCCATTCTGAGCGCGCGTCGTCGCAAGGGACGCACCGAACTTTCCGCGTAGTCCTGTCCGGTGCTGTCTAAGACCAACCGAGTTTCCAGTCCGGGCGATTTTCGCTTGGCGGTTCGTCGGGGTCGTCGCTACACAGCACCGCACTGCATTGTCCACATTGTGAACAATGAGCGGTCTCATGGCGTTCGGTTTGGATTCATCGTTTCCAAAGCGGTCGGCAACGCCGTCGTACGTAATCGGGTGCGTCGCAGGCTTCGCGCCGCAGCCGCCCAGCTTCTGCCAGGCGTTCACACAAATGTGGACATCGTTGTTCGGGCATTGGCAGGTTCGGCGCAAGCTGAGTGCACTACGCTTCAGGCTGAGATTGCAGAAGGGATTGACCGCATCGTGATGAAGGTATGAGTTCCATCGTTACGTTTGTGCTGCTACTCCCTCGCAACGTGTGTGTTCTCGTGCTGCGTCTCTATCGTGCGGTAATCTCCCCGCTCTACGGCGATGTGTGTCGTTACTATCCGTCATGTTCGCACTACACGCTCCAGGCCATTCAACAACACGGAGTGGCACGAGGAGTGTGGCTCGGTTCTCGTCGTATTCTTCGTTGCCATCCGTGGGCTGAGGGTGGAATCGATGATATTCCGGCTCGCCGACACAACCGCTACCAGATCACCCGGTTCGGCTTTGTTATAGCCGCCAGCCACGGAAGGGGCTAACCACCACATGGACTTCTTCGCTTTCTTCAGCACGCTCTTGTGGCCAATCAAGTGGGTGATCGAGGCAATTCTCGTCGCGTTCCACGAGGTCATAACCTTCTTCGGAATGGACCCGGATGCAGGACTCACCTGGGTGCTGTCGATCGTGGGCCTCGTGTTGGTTGTTCGGGCGGCGCTGATCCCCGTATTTGTTCGCCAGATCAAGAGCCAGCGACGCATGATGGAAGTCGCGCCGCAGCTCAAGAAGATCCAAGACAAGTACAAGGGCAAGAAGGATCAGTTCTCTCGTGAGGCGATGTCTCGTGAAACCATGGCGATGTATAAGGACGCGGGAACCAACCCGTTCAGTTCTTGTCTCCCCCTCCTGCTTCAGATGCCGATCTTCTTTGGCCTCTTCTCCGTTCTTCGCGAAGCACAACTTGAAGGGCACCCGGCGGGCGTCGGCCTGCTTAATGCCGAACTTGCTGAATCGTTCGGAACGTCCTCACTCTTCGATCTCGCGCCGCTACACCTGGCGATAAGCACGGCTGAAGGCAACGTCGCCGTCATCGTCACCGCCGTAATCATGGTCATCTTGATGACGGGGTCGCAGTTCATTACGCAGCTTCAGATCATGTCGAAGAACCAGTCGGCTGAGATGAAGGCAAGCCCCATGTACCGCCAGCAGCGGATCATGTTGTACCTACTCCCCCTCGTCTTCGCCTTCTCGGGTTTCACCTTCCCGCTCGGCGTGATGTTCTACTGGCTCGTTTCTAACTTCTGGACTATGGGGCAGCAATTCCTCGTAATCCGCAACATGCCTACTCCCGGGAGTGAAGCGGCACTCGCCCGTGAAGCGCGTCTTGCGAAGCGCAATCAGCGCAAGGGCATCATCGAGGAGACGCCTGACTCTGGGACAGTTGTGGTTGAGGAACCCAAGAAGCCGCAGCGCGAGCAGCCCGTAAGTAAGAACCGTGCAAAGAAGAAGCAGGGAAAGAAGAAATGACGAACGTTTCGGAAACCGAAGTCCCCGAGATCAGTCCCGCAGTCGAGCCGGCTCCTGTGGATGATCGTGATGAGCGCAGCACTGCTCAGCTCGAAGATGAGGGCGACATTGCTGCGGACTACATCGAGGAGCTTCTCGACATTGCTGATCTTGATGGTGACATTGAGATCGATGCTCGTGCTGGGCGTGCCTATGTTTCGGTGACATCGAGTGAAGACACGAGCCTTCGCGCTCTTTCGCGTCCCGATACGGTGACGGCGCTTCAGGAGCTCACGAGGATCGCGGTACAGAACAAGACCGGAGCCTTTTCCCGTCTGATTCTCGATATCGGTGGATCACGTGAAGCGCGTGCTGCGGAACTCGCCAAGCTTGTCGATACGGCTGTGGAGCGCATTGAAGCTGGTGCCGATTCGGCCGCATTGCCAGCCATGTCCTCGTACGAGCGCAAGCTCGTTCATGACGTTGTTGCTGAGCGCGGTTTCGTTTCGCAGTCTAGCGGTGAAGGCCGCGATCGTCACACGGTCATTACCCGCTCGTAGTTTCACGTGAAACATTGACTCAGGATTTAGCGCTGGAATCAGAGCCAGACATCGCCGCCGATCTGTTTGGAACACGCATTGGCTTAGCGCGCCAGTACACGCAGAGTCTCGCGCTGCGCGGTGAAGAACTGGGGCTCATTGGTCCGCTTGAAGTGCCTCGGCTGTGGACTCGCCACATCATCAACTGTGCACTGGTCGCTCCCCTACTTCGCCCGGGACTCGTCGGCGACATTGGTAGTGGTGCTGGTCTGCCTGGTCTCGTGCTGGCTATCGCCCGGCCTGACGTGCAATTCGTTCTCATCGAACCGATGGAACGGCGCGTTGATTGGCTCAACGCCGAATCCGACCGGCTGGGCCTCGACAACGTGGTGATCGATCGTTCTCGTTCTCAGGATGCGCCGTACGCTGAAGCGTTAACACAGATTACGGCGCGTGCGGTTACCGCGCTGTCGAAGCTGATTCCTGCTACGGAACATCTTCTGGCGCCCGGCGGTGAGATGGTTTTCATGAAGGGCGCGCGCATCGATGAAGAGATTGACGCGGCTTCGAAAGCAATTCGAAAGGCCCGCCTCAAGGACGTGGAATCTCTCGTGCTCGGTGAAGGAATCACTCCAGAAATTACTAGGGTCTTTCGGGCTAGAGTGGACTAATTCGGCACGCCTGCCGGCCGCCCAGTAACTCCCTTTTGTCATCACCCTGAGAGAAAGTTTCACGTGAAACATCCCGAAAGCGAAGTCAACGAACAAGGCAAGTCGTTCGATGAAACCACACCGCTTGCGCGGGAATTAGCGGAACTAACGCGCCGTCGTCAGGCTGTAGCATCCGCCGACCTCCCGCTACCGGATCAGCCCAGGGTGTTCACTGTCGCCAACCAAAAGGGCGGTGTGGGCAAGACGACTTCCACGGTTAACCTCGCCGCCGCGCTTGCGCGCACGGGTGCGCGCGTCCTCGTAATCGATCTCGATCCTCAAGGCAACGCGTCCACAGCGGTCGGCGTGGAGCATCGTTCCGAGACTGCCAGCGTCTATGACGTGATGATCAACGACGTTCCGATGGCGGATGTGGTGCAGAAGAGCCCCGAATTTGAGGCTCTCTACTGTGTACCGGCCACCATTCACCTCGCTGGTGCCGAGATTGAACTTGTGTCCCTAGTTGCTCGCGAACAACGTCTTCGTTCTGCACTCGACACGTTCCTCTCTCAGACTCCGGACACGTTCCATTACGTCTTTATTGACTGCCCGCCGTCGCTTGGATTGCTCACCATCAACGCTTTCGTGGCTGCTCAAGAGGTCTTGATTCCCATCCAGTGCGAGTACTACGCGCTCGAGGGATTGAGTCAGCTGCTCAACAACATCAAGCTGATCGAACGACACCTCAACCCCCGGCTGCGGGTCTCGACTATCTTGATGACTATGTACGACTCGAGGACTAACCTCGCCAACCAAGTCGTCGACGACGTGCGCAACCACTTCCCTAATCAGGTGCTAACCACTCTTATCCCCCGTTCGGTTCGGATTTCGGAAGCGCCCAGCTACGGTCAGAGTGTCATTAGCTACGACCAGAATTCTCCCGGATCGCTCTCTTATCTTGAGGCGGCAGCTGAGATCGCACATCGAGGAGCACCGAAATAATGGCAGCACCAAAACGCACAGGGCTCGGCCGGGGAATCGGCGCCCTCATCCCCGCTTCGGATGAGAGCGAACAGAGGCCCGTGGACGTATTCTTTCCCGGCGGCGAGACCACCGCGGAGAAGCTGCGCTCGGTACCGGGCGCTCGACTCGCCAACCTGTCGACGTTGGACATCGTTCCAAACTCTCGCCAGCCGCGTACTGAGTTTCGCCAAGAGGAGCTCGAAGAGCTGATCATTTCGATTCGTGAAATCGGAGTGCTCCAGCCCATCGTCGTCCGTCCCCTTGCGGGCGCGACAGAGGGTGAACCGCAATACGAACTCATCATGGGTGAGCGGCGCCTGAGAGCCAGCAAGCACCTTGGCCTGGCCACAATACCTGCGGTCATCAAGAGCACAGCAGACGAGGACATGCTGCGGGATGCTTTGCTCGAAAACTTACATCGCGCGAACCTCAACCCGCTGGAAGAGGCCTCTGCCTATCAGCAGTTGTTGGCTGACTTTGGCATCACTCAGGAGCAACTAGCCGAACGGATCGGGCGCTCACGCCCCCAGATCACGAACACCATGCGCCTCTTGCGTCTTCCTGAGAGCGTTCAGCGTCGCGTTGCCGCTGGCGTTCTCACGGCGGGACACGCACGGGCGCTCTTGTCTCTTCCTGACGAATCTGCAATGGAGCGTCTGGCGTCAAAGATTGTCAACGAGGAACTGTCCGTTCGTGCTGCGGAAACGGCTGCCGGTTCGCTGTCTTCTAAACCTCCACGGCTGAAGCCTTCTCGGGGAAAGAAGCAGGGACACCTCGATGAGATCGCGGAACGCCTTGCTGACCGTCTCAACACTCGGGTGAAGGTAACCCTTGGCGCGAGCAAGGGTCAGGTTGTCATAGATTTCGCTACAGTTGGCGACTTGAATCGGATTCTCGAAGAGCTGGGCGACACCGGATTCAACGCCTAGTCGCCGGCTGTCTAGATCCCGTCGGCATGACTGGTCTTCGGGGCTAAACACTCGGGTATGTTTCACATGAAACATTTGCGTGCCAGAATTCTTCGGTCGCCAGGACCTCGATGGACTTCCCCGCCACCGACACCGGCAGCGCTTAGGGCGTAGCGTTGTGCTCTCCGCGTCTCCGCGGATCCGAGTATTCACTTCCTGAGCGCCGCGTTTCTAACCGCAACGATTTTGTCCGCCGGTGGCGGGAGTGTCGACGAGATTATGCGAGCCACTGCCCACACCAACGTTTCACGTGAAACACTCCCACGCGGAACCGCTCGGTTGTGCCGAGTCGGCACCGTGCTGCGGCGCCGACTAGCTGCCGCAGCACCGCAGGCGAGCACGAAATTCTGGGGAGCACAGAGCGCGGTGCAGAAGATGGAGCCACAGCCACAGCCACAGCGCTCCGACCACGACACCTGGCGTTCCCGTTAATACCGGGCGCGACTCCCCCGCTCTGTTGCGCTTGCCGGCGGCTCGGGCTGGGTCCTGTTCGCGGCGGTTTCACACGACGCAGACGAAACTCAAAGTGCGGACGACGGTAGCATTCCTTGGCGCAGTGTTTCACGTGAAACAAAGCCCTTTGCGGGTGCACCTCACTCACTCGGATGCACCTGCGCTGGAGAGCCAGCGAACGCTGCCGCAGGTGGCCTGCGGTTCCTAGCGGAACGGGCCGACCGAGGATTGTCTATTTAGCTTCGATCGCTGCGTCTGCGAGGGCAGCGTAGACCCATCCGAGATCATGTCCTGCGGCAACAAGAGCCTGGGGCAGAATCGACGTCTCAGTGAGTCCGGGAAGCACATTCGCTTCTAAGAACCAGGGGGTTCCCGCTCCGTCCACTATGAGGTCTACGCGCGAGAGGTGCCGAAGCCCGAGGGCTGAGTGCGCAGTCAACGCTGCCTCAGATGCACGGTCGGCGTCGCCGGCGGAGATTCGTGCCGGAACATAAAACCGGGTCTGACCAGCGTTATATCGAGCATCGAAAGTGTACGCGCCCGCGAGGGGCTCGATCTCCACGGCAGGAAGCGCGATCGGGCCGGTGCCGCTATCGAGGATACCGATCGAAATCTCAACACCGGTGATTCTCTGCTCAATCAGAGCAACATCGCAGTAGTTGTAGGCATCGACCATTGCGCGCGGAAGGTCAGCACGGTCCGTGACGATGGTGACGCCCTGAGCTGATCCGCCCTGCGCAGGCTTGACCACGAGATCACCGGAAAGTTCGTCGGCGAGCTCATCGAGAATGCTGTGTGCGCCAAGCTCGCGGAACGAGTCGCGAGAAAGGGCGATAGACAGTGGTGTCCGAACGCCGACCCGAGAAACTAGCGACTTTGCCGTTGGCTTGTCCCAAGCTAGGCGAGCCGCGTCTGACCGCGAACCGACATACGGTATGCCAATCAGATCTAGCAGCCCGCGAAGCGCACCATCCTCACCGCTCGCTCCGTGCAGTGCTGGCCAAACCACATCGGGCTTCGTCTCGCGGATGTAGGGCAAAAGTGATGCGTCTGGGTCTCGGAGTTCAACGTGCATGCCTTGAGCGCGCAGCCCGTCAGCAACACGGCGACCGGAGCGTAGCGAAACGTCACGCTCGTGCGAGATGCCACCGGCCAGAACGAGTACGCGGATAGGTGAAGCGTTCATGATGTCCTAGCTGAGGTTGGCCGGCGGGTTGATCATAGATGGCGTGGGTGGTGCCACGGTGAGCGGCGAAGTCTGTGAAAAAGTATTCAGAAGCTCGAGTTCGCCATTAATGACGGTTGAGAGCCTACGAATCCCTTCGCGGATGAAATCTGGTGTTGGGTAGCAGAAGGATAGTCGCATGTTGCTGCGACCGTTCCCATCCGCATAGAACGCAGTACCCGGCGTGTAGGCAACCAGTTCCTTGACCGCGCGGGGCAGCATCGATTTCGAATCCAGATTGTCGGGCAGGGTGAGCCAAATGTAGAACCCGCCATCGGGAACTGTCCACTCGAGATCGGGGAGATAATCCCCTAGTGCACCGAGCATGGCGTCGCGGCGCTCACGGTACACCCCACGGAAAGTATCAATCTGACCTTTCCAGTCGGCGACAGTCATATATTCACTAATGATGTTTTGGGTGAATGAGCTGGGGGACAACACAGCGGCCTCATTGGCCAAAATGAGTTTTTCTCTAATTGCGTGCGGCGCAAGAGCCCATCCGACGCGGAAGCCCGGAGCGAGCGTCTTCGAGAACGTGCCAAGGTAGATCACACCATCTTCTTCGACCGACCGCATCGCATGCGGTGGAGGTCCATCGAAGTACAACAGACCATAGGGGTTGTCTTCGAGCACCAAAATGTCATTCTCGCGGGCAATCTCAAGCACCTCGAGTCGTCGCTGCCAACTCAGCGTTACTCCCGCAGGATTGCTAAAGGTTGGCACGGTGTAGAGGAATTTGATGGTCTTACCCGCGGCACGAACAGAAGCGATGTGTGCCCGGAGTGAATCGGGGACCAGACCAAACTCATCCATTTCGACGTGGGTAATTTCCGCCTGGAACGATCTAAACACGACCATCGCGGTGACGTAGCTGGGCCCTTCGGCGATAACGACATCACCCGGGTTGACGAACAGCTTGGTCACCAGTTCGAGTGCGTGTTGGGACCCCGTGGTAACGACAACATCATCAACGCTGGCGCGGATGCCCTCGAGTGCCATCACCTCGAGAATCTGTTCACGAAGAGCCGGTAGTCCCTGTCCAGAGCCATACTGGAGGGCGGCCGGACCACGGTCGGCCATCACGCGATCAATCGACTCTGTAATGAGGTCTTGGGGCAGAGCGGAGACATAGGGCATACCGCCGGCGAGCGAAACGACCTCTGGGCGCGAGGCAACGGCAAACAACGCGCGGACTTCGGAGGCCGCAAGCCCGGACGCGCGGTCAGCATAGTGGTCGAACCACTTATCGAGGTTATTTGGCTGTGTTGTCATCGGCAATCCCGTTCGGTTGACTTTAAACAATAGGCGTTCAGAGGTTCTCACCAGAAACTGAGCGATGATTACGCGAGGGCGGAAAGCAAACTTGCCCCGCGCGCGCTCCGAACCACCTTGGACGGTCAACCACACAGCCGACATGCTCTGCTGCATCAAAGCCGATGCAGCAGGGTTAAAAGCCTGCAGAAGCCACCAATATTGAGGACAAAAGTGAATACTCAGACCCCCTGGTCCGAACGCGATATTCCCGACATGACCGGGCGCGTTGCGGTGGTGACTGGTGCGAATTCGGGTCTCGGCCTCGCGACAAGCCGGGCGTTACTGAAAGCCGGTGCGCACGTGGTCATGACGATGCGCAGTGCTGAGAAAGCGAAAGCTACCCATGACGCACTGGTCGCCGATCTGGGGGCTGTTGCCGCAGAGACGCTGCTGCTTGACCTCGCCGACCTGGAATCGGTGCGGAGCTTCGCTGAAGAGTTTCGTGCGAGACACTCGCGGCTCGACCTGTTGATCAACAACGCGGGAATCATGATGACCGATGCCCAACTCACTATCGACGGCTTCGAATCTCAGCTCGGCACCAACCACCTCGGTCATTTCGCCCTCACCGGTCACCTGCTCGAACGGATCTCAGCAACGCCGGGAGCGCGCGTGGTGACTCTGTCGAGCATTGCCCACCGGTGGGGATTCATGGAATTTGGAAATTTGATGTTCCACAACGGTTCCTACACTCCCCGCGCAGCCTACGGCCGTTCCAAGCTTGCCAACCTGCTCTTCGCCTACGAACTTCAGCGTCGTTTCGATGCGGCAGGGGTCGATGCGATGTCGGTTGCCGCGCATCCGGGGACGGCCGGCACAGGGCTTGCGGATCACCTTTTCGACCGGTGGTATCTGCGGCCCGTTAAGTCGCTCGTATTCTTGGGAATCCAGAGCCCGAAGCAAGGTGCACGGCCGTCGTTGCGCGCCGCAACCGACACCAGTGTTCAGGGCGGCGAATTCTTCGGCCCAGCGGGGCGGAATGAGCATCGGGGTGCTCCAGTGCGTGTCGAATCAAACCCGGCATCCCATTCCCGATCCGATGCCGCACGACTGTGGGACGAATCAGCGCGGCTTACCGGTGTTAACTACGAAAGCCTCCGAACACCCACTGTTTAGTGGCTGTTCGGAGGCTTTCGGCAGACAGCAGGCTTACGCGAGGAATTCTGCGAGGTCCGCTTCAATGGCAGGCTTCGGCTTGGCACCGATAACGGTCTTGACGACCTCGCCACCCTTGAAGACCTTCATCGCGGGGATGGAGGTGATCTGGTACTTCATCGCCATCTGAGGGTTGTCGTCAACGTTGAGCTTGACGATCTTGATCTTGTCCGCATTCTCACTGGCGATCTGGTCGAGGATGGGGCCCACTGCGCGACACGGGCCACACCATTCAGCCCAGAAGTCGACCATGATGGTGTCCCCTGAGTTGATGACGACTTCTTCGAAGTTGGCGTCGGTTACTTCTGTTGCAGCTGACATAACTAATTCCTTTGTTTGTGTGGACGTTCAGGGCGAGAGCGTCGACGAGGAGTCGCGGTTAGGCGGCTTCCTCGTCTGACTCGTCGGCGCGCTCTGGCTGTACGGCGTCAGCGACGATCTCGCGGGGCAGCGATGCGATGTAGTGCTCGGCATCGAGAGCGGCAACGGTACCGGAACCGGCAGCCGTTACCGCTTGACGGTAAGTGGGGTCGATCACATCGCCGGCTGCGAACACGCCCGTGATGTTGGTGCGTGAGGATCGACCATCCACGGCAACTGTTCCATCAGGATTGATGTCGAGCTGGCCGTGCACAAGATGGGTGCGCGGGTCGGCGCCGATCGCGATGAACAGGCCGCTGATGTCGAGGTGGGATATTGACCCGTCGACAGTGTCGGTGAGCTGCACGCCATCCACAAGTTCGGAACCGGTAATGCCGGTTACCGTCTTGTTCCACAGGAACTCGATCTTCGGGTCACTGAAGGCGCGCTCCTGCATGGCCTTCGAGGCGCGGAGTTCATCCTTGCGGTGAATGACGTAGACCTTCTCGGCAAATTTGGTAAGGAAGGTTGCCTCTTCCATCGCCGAGTCTCCCCCGCCGACGACGGCAATCGTCTTCTGGCGGAAGAAGAAACCATCGCAGGTTGCGCACCAGGAAACGCCGTAGCCGCTGAGGCGATCCTCGTCGGGAAGCCCGAGCTTGCGGTAGGCAGAACCGGTGGCGAAAACGACCGCGAGAGCTTCGTGCACGTCTCCGTTTCCCAGGGTGACCTTCTTTATCTGACCCTCTAGCTGAAGATCGGTGACGTCGTCGAGAACGATCTCGGCGCCAAAACGCTCTGCCTGCTTTTGCATTTCCATCATGAGCTCAGGGCCCTGAATCCCGGTGGCAAATCCGGGGTAATTCTCGATCTCGGTGGTCTTCATGAGCTCGCCGCCTGCTTCAACAGAACTGGCAATGACGAGAGGTGCGAGGTTGGCGCGCGCCGCATAGATCGCAGCGGTGTACCCAGCGGGGCCGGATCCAATGATGATGAGTTGACGCACTAGTAAAGTCTCCTTGGGATTGTGATTACCCGGTTCAACACATCCTAGCTAGGGAGTATTCCAGCGGGTCGTGGGCGTGCGGGCCAATACTCAGAGTTCAGCAGCCTGTCACCATAAGTTCACTTCGCGATCATCGACAGCGGTCACGACCCTCGGCTAGCGACGGGTTAACCGGCCAACGATCGGACGAACCAAAGCGAAGAACTCAGCATTCCGGGTCAGCGCAAGAACAGCCGCGTAGACGACGAGCATTGCCGAGCCGGCGAGGGCGATCGAGGCGAAGCCGCCGCTGAAGCCGGAGACGACGAACGACCCCTCCCCAAATCCGCCCAGCAGAATCAGGATGCCGTAGCCGGCAGCGGACGCTGGAACCATCGCTGCCACAAACCACAGTGCGCGCAGGATGAGGGGCATCAGCTCGAAGCCAGCAACGCGGCTACGCACGACGAATAGAGCAACGATGGTCTGAATGGTGCCGGCAATGCTGATGGATGCCGCAAGACTCATTGCTATGCGATCCACGGGGAATGTGGATACGACGAGCGCGGCCGCGATATACAAAAGAACCTGGAAGCTTTGAAGGAAGAACGGCGTGCGGGTGTCGCCGAACGAATAGAAGACGCGCTGCAGCACGTACATCACGCTGAACGGCACAAGCCCAAACAGGTACACGATCAATACGGCGGCGAGGGATGATACCTGTTCGTAGGTGCTTCCGAACAACGCGCTGAAGGGGTAAGAAATCACCATCAGTCCGATCGCGGCGAACACCAGCAGCATGAGGATGGAACGAAGTGAAGAGGTGACGTCGTGACGCATCGAGTCGAGGTCACCATCGCGGGCGTGCCCGCTCATTCGAGTGAAGTACGCCATTCCGATCGACACGGCAATGACCGAGTGCGGGAGCATGAAAATGAGCCAGGCCGTGCTCATCACGAACACGGATGCGCCTCCGGAGGCGAGCGACGCTACCCGCGTTTCGACTACCGCACCGATCTGGGTGACCAGAATCATGCCAAAGGTCCACGCTGCCGCCTTGCCCGCCGATCCTAGGCCGACACCACGCCACTGGAACTCTGGGCGGTATCGAAGACCGGCACGCCGCCAAAAATAGGCCAATAGCGCGGCCTGCACGGCGATTCCGAGGGTTGCACTGCCGGCCAGTATGGCGATCATGTCCGGGGTCCATGCGGCTGGCGGAAGGCCCGAGACGCTGCCGAACAGGATTTGGAAGACGATGAGCCCCGAAAGCATCACGACATTGTTCGCTACCGGTGCCCAGGTGAACGGGCCAAACTTTCCGCGGGCGTTGAGCACCTCCCCCAGCAACGAGTAGAGCGCATAGAAGAGGATCTGGGGGAGACACCAATAGGCAAAGGCGGTCGCCAACGCGAATTCCGGCGGACCGAAGTTCTCACTTGACTGGGCGTACAACCGAACGAGCCAAGGTGCGCTGATTGTGGCGGCCGCGGTGACGACAAGAAAAATGACGACGCCCAGGGTGACCAGACGGTTAATGAACTTCTGGCCGCCATCCTTGTGGAGGGCCGCCCGTACGATCTGCGGAACGATGACGGCGCTGAGCATCCCACCGGCCACGATCGCATACACGCTCTTGGGGAGTTGATTGGCGATGCTGAAGGCATCGGCAGCGCCAAAGAGACCGAGGGTGCGTGCCAGCAGAAGTGCACTGAGAAAACCGAGCACCCGAGAAACCAGCGTGCCAGATGCGAGCAGGGCGCTCGCCCGGCCAATTGTTGAGGTCTTATGTGGGGGAATCCCTACCGGCGAAGTCGGAACTCCCTGTTCCGGACCCACCTCGGGCGGCGGACGGTCACTCATCGACGGGCTTTCTGCGCCGCAGGATGCTGCGAACGAAACCCACACCGAAGATCACGACGACAAGAGCTCCGAAAGCAAGAACGATGGGTGTTTCCCAGCCCGCTTGAACGTTCACTTCGCTAACCGTGCTGGTGCCGATTGCCAGCCCAGTGCTGCTGCTGAGGCTGATCTCGACGTCGACGACGCCATTTGAGAGGGATTGCACCGGCACCTCGCCCTTGGCTTGCGAATTCGCTTCGATGTGCAGTTCCACCCGGCTGTCGCCAACGGCGAGCAGGCCAGTTCGCGGATCGACAGTGATGTACACGGTCACGGCCTGGTTGAGATTGTTGCTGACCGAGATGGGCAAATAGCTGTTGTCGGCAAGGAAGAGAAAGTTGCTTGATTCGACGACCGTCACCGCGGTGCGGATACTGCGGGAATCAACCAGAAAGTCATTTACTGCGGTGAGCCACTCGGTGGCATCCTCGTCTGACAGTGTGCCGAACACATCAAGCAGAGCCAACCGTCGCTCTGCGACGAGCGCGCTAGGGTCATCGGCGATTGAGAAGAAACTACGTTCCTGCTCCACCGCAGAAAACATGCGGGAGCCGTCACCGAGGCGGGACTCGCTCTGGGGAAGGTCAATGACGGTCGCGGGGGTCGCCTCGCCCTCGGCCAGCTCGCTCAGCGGAACCACCGTGATCGACGGGGTGTCCGTCAGACTGGTCAGCGCCGCGTCGAGTCGCGCGGCGCTGAGTTCGAGGGAGTGGTCAATCGTGATGAGAACGGATGCGGTCTCGCTCTTTTGGGCGGCTCCGGCGCTGAGCACGGACTGATTGAGCGCCGCAGTTAGTTCGCTGACGTCGCGGTCGATGGTCGAGCCGAGCGCATCATCCATTGCTGCCGATGCATTCGCATCGGAAACCAACGCAGTGACACCGTCAATAGTGGTTACGGCGCCGGCGCCGGGTTCCCGAGAAACGTTGTTCGATGACAGCACAATAGTGCTGTACCCACTGGCGACAAAGGCATCGACATCGCTTCTCACGACGGTGTCAGCTCGGGGCTGAAGAAAGCCATCGATGGCGTAGTCCCAGCCAAGAACATCCTCGGTTGCCGGGTAGAGAGGGATCTGGTCTGCATCTAGGCCGAAGGAGTCTTCGGTGCCCGTTGGTGCGGGTTGCGGTGCGGTGTCATCCGCAAAATTGGCGGAGTCCAGAGCAAACTCGAACGAGAGTGGCTCGAGAACCGAAACGTCACCCGACTGCGAAACGAGCGAAGCGTCCGCATTGCCATAAGGAAGGGGAACGACGTCGTTGCCGATCAGCGATAACCGTTCAAGCCAGTTACGGGCCGACTCGGGCGCACTGGCACCGAGCACCCGAATGGAGGCCACAATCATCGGATCAATCGCGACGGCGATGGGTTGGTTGTCGACAGCATCCAACTGCCGGGTGAGTAGACCGAGCGGCTCGGTGTACTCGGCGAGAGTATCCGCAGGCAGGAGGCCGCCGCTGCCCGCTGGCACGGTGAGCGGCGCGATAACCGAAACCTCGGTCGACGCAGAAGCGGAAGTCAACGTGGAAACGGTGCCCTCTAAGGGTGAGGCGCTCGCCCCGCTCGCGGCAAGAGTGAGGCCGACACCGAGTGCCACGGAGGCACTGAAGACTCTTATAGGCAAGGGTCAACTCCGTACTCTCGCTCGGCCTGCATGGTGTGAGTTTATTCGTCCTTGGCTGGGTGTGGGCGGGATGTGGGGACTGCGGGCAATTTGTAGACCACGCTCGTGTCAAACTAGTCGCATCATGGAGAGTGTTGCCCACGCGATCGAAAGTCTAGGAAGACTTGCCGACTCTAAACCCGTAGCCACCCTAGCCGCGCGATTCGCTGCAGAGGGATTCGAGCTTGCGCTGGTGGGCGGACCGGTACGTGATGCGTTCCTAGGTCGAAAGGTCACCGACCTCGATTTTACGACGAACGCGCGCCCCGATGACATCCTGCGACTGGTCAAACCTATCTCAGACACGCAGTGGGATATCGGGCGCGACTTCGGCACGATTGCAGCCCGGATCGATGGCGAAACGGTCGAAATCACCACCTACCGTGCTGACAGCTACGACGGGGAGACGCGAAAGCCCGTGGTGGCCTTCGGAGATTCACTTGAGCAGGACCTTGAACGCCGCGACTTCAGCGTCAACGCAATGGCCCTGCGTCTGCCCGAACGTGTGCTCGTCGACCCGTGGGGTGGGGTTGAACATCTCTTAGCCAAGACGCTCACCACTCCCGGATCCCCCGAGGTGTCGTTTGGCGATGATCCTCTTCGGATGATGCGGGCAGCGAGGTTCACCTCCCAGCTGGGTTTCACGGTCTCCCCCGTAACTGTTGCCGCAATGATTCAGCTCGCCCCCCGCCTCGATATCGTCAGCGTTGAGCGTGTCAGTGATGAGTTGTCAAAGCTGCTGAAGACGGATGACCCGGTGCCAGGGGTTCGACTCATGGTGGAAACGGGTTTGGCCGATCATGTTCTGCCCGAGATTCCCGCGTTGAAGCTCGAAGTGGATGAGCACGCGCACCATAAGGACGTCTACGAGCACTCCCTTACGGTGCTGCGGCAGGCAATCGATCTTGAGAAGAGCAGGCCAAGCATCGAGGGGCCAGACCTGATCCTGCGGCTGGCTGCCTTACTGCACGACATCGGTAAGCCATCAACGCGAAAGATCGAGCGCGGCGGCGTCGTGACGTTCCATCATCACGACGTGGTGGGGGCAAAGCTCGCGACAAAACGCCTGCGGGCGCTGCGCTTCGACAAGGAAACCATCACCTCGGTGGCGCGACTGATCGAACTTCACTTGCGTTTCTTCGGCTACACCGAGGGCGCGTGGACGGATTCGGCGGTGCGACGATACGTTCGGGATGCCGGGGACCAACTCGAACGCCTGCACATCATTACTCGCGCGGATGTCACCACGCGCAACGTGCGAAAGGCTGACCGGTTATCGTTCGCCTACGACGACCTCGAGCAACGCATCGAAGCAATTGCGGAGGCAGAGGGAATCGCCGCCGTGCGCCCCGATCTCGACGGTGAACAGATAATGGCGATTCTAGGGCTCAAGCCGAGCCGCACCGTTGGAGAGGCCTACAAGTTCTTGCTCGAACTGCGCCTCGATGAGGGACCGCTCGGTGCTGACGAGGCCGAAAAGCGGCTGCGGATGTGGTGGGCCGAGCGTTCCTGAGCCTCGCCTTAATCGCCACCTTGAGAATTGCCCCATGTAGCAACTACACTGGGCAGGTTGTCTGACTGCTTTCGTGCGGTCGGATGAACGTCAACACCCTCCTGTTACAGACCGTCTGTAACCGTTTAAGTCCGAAGGAGGTGGGTTTGTGACGCATCAGTACGAACTCATGGTCATCCTCGATCCAGAGATCGACGAACGCACCGTGGCTCCCAGTCTCGACAAGTTCCTCAATGTCATCCGCAATGACGGTGGCAGCATCGACAACATCGATATTTGGGGTCGCCGTCGTTTGGCCTACGAGATCAACAAGAAGACCGAAGGCATCTACGCCGTCGTCAACTTCACCGCAGAGAGCGCGTCGACTGACGAGCTCGACCGTCAGCTCAAGCTCAGCGAAGCTGTCATGCGCACCAAGGTGTTGCGTGCAGAAGCTGGCTTTGCTCAGGTCGCCGCTGCCAAGAAGATCGCTGAAGAGAAGGCCGCCCGCAAGGCTGCCGCTCCCTCGAAGGCTCCTGCTGTAGAAGCCAAGGCTGAAGCGGAAGCTAAGTAACCGTGGCCGGCGAGACAGTCATTACGGTCGTGGGAAACCTCACGGCAGATCCCGAACTGCGTTACACGCAGGGCGGACTTGCCGTAGCTAACTTCACCATTGCCTCAACGCCGCGCACCTTCGATCGAGCTTCCAACGAGTGGAAAGACGGAGAAGCACTCTTCCTCCGCGCTTCCTGCTGGCGTGAATTCGCCGAGCATGTTGCCAGCTCACTGACTAAGGGAACCCGCGTTGTTGCGCAGGGTCGCCTTCGTCAGCGTTCCTACGAAACCAAAGAGGGCGAAAAGCGCACGAGCATGGAGCTTGAGATCGATGAAATCGGTCCCAGCCTCCGCTACGCAACGGCGCAGATCACCCGGGCACCCCGTGATGGCTCAGCTCCTCGTGGAGTTCAGCAGAACACCGGCGGCGGCCAGTCGAATGAAGAACCGTGGGCGGCTAGCGCTCCGGCAGCATCATCCGGCGACGTGTGGAACACACCTGGCAACTACTCCGACGAGACGCCCTTCTAGGCCCTCGACGCTCAGTCTTAAATACAGAAAGAAGTAACACTCATGGCAGGAAAGAGCAGCGGCGACCGCCGCAAGCCCATCCGCAAAGGTAAGGACGGCAAGAACGCCGCACCAGCCAAGTCGATCCGCGTAGGCGTCATCGACTACAAGGATGTCGCAACACTTCGTAAGTTCATCTCCGAGCGTGGAAAGATCCGCGCCCGTCGTATCACCGGTGTTTCCGTTCAGGAGCAGCGTCTCATCGCCACGGCCGTCAAGAACGCCCGTGAGATGGCATTGCTGCCCTACGCCGGCGCAGGCCGTTAAGGAGCCACCGACATGTCAAAGCTCATCCTCACTCACGAAGTGACCGGTCTCGGCGCCCCAGGTGACGTCGTAGACGTAAAGAACGGCTTCGCTCGCAACTACCTCATCCCCCAGGGCTTCGCCGTGGCGTGGACTCGCGGTGGCGAAAAGCAGGTTGAATCCATCAAGGCAGCACGCGCCTCGCGCGAGCACGCCACTCTCGAAGAAGCACAGGACCTCAAGGCTCGCCTCCAGGCGACCAAGGTCAAGCTCACCGTGACCGCTGGTCAGGGTGGACGACTGTTCGGTTCGGTCAAGCCCGCTCACGTGGCAGATGCTGTCGCGGCGGCAGGTCTTGGCGACATCGACAAGCGCAAGATCGAGATCACTTCGGCAATCAAGGTTGTCGGTGACCACGAAGCTACGATCCGTCTGCGTGACGACATCGTTGCGACGATCACCCTTCAGGTGGTTGCTAGCAAGTAACTGTTTAACACAAAGACGACGGGCCAGTGGGCTCGTCGTCTTTGTGCTTTAAGTCCACTTGTCAAGGGTTTTGTGCACAGGATTGAGAAAACTATGGAAGTCTCAATCTTTACTTTAGGCATGTTTCTACACACCGTGTGTGAAAACTAAAAATGCAGGTCAGAACGCTTATTTAAGTTCAAGTCACACTAGTTTCCACAACTGTTTCCACAGCTTGTTCACAAAGCTTCCGGCGTTTCGCGCGAGTTGTTCACAAAGTTATCCACAACCCTAGTTGTGGGTAGTTGACTCTGGTTCGTAGTGTGAAGCAGCTGTGAAGCGGCTGCCACTGTGGGGTCTGTCCGAGTGTCGGGGGTTGGGCGTATAACTGGGGCTGCCCACTAGGAGGAAAACTATGTCGATAGCGCACTTGGGGCTCGCCGGTGATGACCGCCAATCGGGCGAGTCAGCCGGAGGTTCGCGCGGCGACCGCGTTCCCCCGCACGATCTTCTCGCAGAGCAGAGTGCGATCGGCGGCATGCTGCTGAGCAAAGATGCTGTTGCGGACGTAATCGAGACCGTCCGTGGGGTCGACTTCTATGTACCCAAGCATGAAGTCATCTTCGACGCCGTACTCACTCTCTACTCGCACGGCGAGCCCACCGACGTAATCGCCGTCACCGACGAGCTCACTAAGACGGGCGAACTTACCCGTGCCGGTGGAGTCGAGTATCTGCACACCCTCACCGGACTCGTGCCGACCGCGGCGAACGCGGGCTTCTATGCCACAATCGTCACCGAGAAAGCGGTGCTGCGTCGCCTCGTCGAAGCGGGCACCCGCATTGTGCAGATGGGCTACGCGAGCGAAGGCGAGGTCGTGGACCTCGTCAACAACGCTCAAGCCGAAATCTACTCGGTGACCGGTGGTGTCGAGACCGAAGACTACGTTCCACTGACGTCGGCAGTGGAAAGCGCTATCGAAGAAATCGATGCCGCGCGCAGTCGAGACGGCCAGATGATCGGTGTCCCCACCGGGTTCGCTGAACTCGACGAACTCACCAATGGATTGCACCCCGGTCAGCTCATCATTCTGGCAGCGCGTCCCGCAATCGGTAAGTCGACGCTGGGTTTGGACTTCGCCCGTGCGGCATCCATCAAGCATGATCTGCCGTCTATTGTGTTCTCGCTAGAAATGGGTCGCAGCGAGATCGCGATGCGTTTGCTTTCCGCCGAGGCCAGCGTTCCCCTGCAGCACATGCGTAAAGGATCGGTGCAGGCCAACGACTGGACAACCATCGCCCAGACGCGCGGCCGCATCAACGACGCGCCCCTCTATATCGACGACAGCCCCAACATGACCCTGGTTGAGATTCGTGCAAAGTGTCGACGACTCAAGCAGAAGGTCGGCCTGCGCATGGTGATTATCGACTACCTGCAGCTCATGACGAGCGGCAAGCGTGTCGAATCGCGCCAGCAGGAGGTTAGTGAGTTTTCACGTGCGCTCAAGCTCCTCGCGAAAGAGCTCGAGGTTCCGGTTATCGCTATCTCGCAGCTGAACCGTGGACCGGAACAGCGCGCAGACAAGAAGCCCGCACTCTCCGACCTTCGTGAATCAGGCTCGCTGGAACAAGACGCGGACATGGTCATCCTGTTGCACCGCGAAAGCGCGTACGAGGCTGACAGCCCTCGCGCGGGTGAAGCGGATTTCATTATCGCTAAGCACCGTAACGGACCTACCCGTACCGTCACCGTCGGCTTCCACGGCCACTTCTCGCGATTCGTCGACCTGCCGCCGGGCTCATAAGCCCCAGGGCAGGAGATCGTTGCAAGCGGCCTAGACTAGAAGCACCCGCTTGTTCAGAAAGAAGGCGATCGCTTGACTAGTGCTCACGCTGAGCCGTTGCCCTCCGCTACCGCGTGGTACGTGCCGCTCGCCCGCGCCATTCCGGCACTGGCTCTCGCCATCGTCGTCACATTCTCTGCCGATCATTCGTCGCGGCTGGGGCTTGTCACGCTGGCCAGCTTCACGCTCGTTACCGGCACTGTGCTGTTGACCGCCAACCTGCTTTCCACCGAGCGCGGTGTTGTTCGTAGCCTGTCGATCACCCAGGCCGTAATTACACTGGCCACCGCGGTCGCTGCGTTCATCGCAACGGGAGGCGGTCAGGCATACTTCGTCTTCCTCTTGACAGCGTTCGCCGCCATCACCGGCTTCATCGAGCTCTACCTCGGTTTGCGCAGCCGAGGACGCGACGCCTGGTCGCGCGACTGGGTTTTCGCGGGCGCGCTTACCGCAGTGCTTGCCTTGGCCGTACTACTCGTGCCCCCGGGATTCAGCCAGCCGTACACTGGGCCGGACGGAATCGCCCGCGAACTCACGGCATCCATTGTGGTGGTCGGCCTTCTCGGAGCCTACTGGGCCATTCTTGGTGTGTATCTAGTGATCGCCGCCCTGTCTCTCAAGTGGAGCAGAACCGACCACGACGCTGTTAAGGCAGCAGTTCAACAGAAAGAAGACTAAGTGGTTTCCCCAGACAAGCGTGACCGCACGCGCCCAGCCGAGATGCTCGGACTCTCCGCAATCTTCGGGGTATTCGCCGGCCTCGTCGTGTGGATGTCGACGCGGGACTGGATGCTCGGCCTCATCTTTGCCGGTGTCGCCTTCATCGTGTCACTCGTCGTGATTGCCATGCTGACGCTTGCGGTGCGCCCCGACAAGAACGAACTCATCGATCTCGACGAGCAGGATCGCGAAGCCGGGCACTAGCCCCTTCCCGTTCTAGCTCGGGTTCCGGCGCTGTTCCGGGCCAGTTCGACCTCGAGGATGCCCTCCCCCTCCCACCCCTGTGCCTTCGGAAATTCAGGAAAAGCAATTTGGGGTGGAGCTAAAACAGCCGAAATTCCGCGGGATCTTCAGGGTCGGATGCCGTGCGTCGCCGAAATCTCCTGAATTTCCGAGGGGGCGGGTTTCTGGCAACGCAGAAGGCCGACCCCCAGAGGAGATCGGCCTTCGATAGCGAGCGAGTTGCTGGCTAGCGCGAGCTACTTGGCGTCGCCGAGATAATCGACGAGTGAACTCGCGAGTCCGACGTAGGTGGCGGGAGTCAACTGCTGCAGACGTGCCTTGGCGTCCGCACCAATGTCGAGACCGTCGATGAACTCGGTGAGGTCGGCGGAATTGATGCGCTTGCCGCGCGTGAGTTCCTTGAGGATCGCGTAGGGGTCGCTGATGGTGCTGCGACCGGCGGTGACTTCGGCCCGGATGACCGTCTGGATGGCCTCGCCGAGGATCTCCCAGTTGCTATCTAGATCAGCGTCGAGAGCCGCCGGATCGAGGGCGATCTCACGAAGGCCGCGCTCGATGTTGTCGAGAGCGAGCAGCGAGTGGCCGTAGGCGACGCCCACGTTGCGTTGCGTGGTGGAGTCGGTGAGGTCGCGCTGCAAACGCGATGTCACCAAGGTTTGAGCGAGCGACTCGAGCAGCGCGCCGGAGAGCTCAAGGTTTGCTTCAGCGTTCTCGAAACGAATCGGGTTGATCTTGTGTGGCATCGTCGAAGAGCCGGTGGCGCCGGCCTGCGGAATCTGACGGAAGTAGCCCATCGAGATGTATGACCAGACATCGGTGCACAGGTTATGCAGCACGCGGTTGGCGTGGCTGGTGGCCTGATACAACTCAACCTGCCAGTCGTGCGACTCGATCTGAGTAGTCAGCGGGTTCCAGTCGAGCCCGAGCGACTCCACGAACTCCTTCGACAGCGCCGGCCAGTTCTGGTCGGGGTCGGCGGCGAGGTGGGCTGCGAAAGTTCCGGTGGCTCCGCTGAACTTGCCGAGGTAGCTGATCCCTTCAATACGACTCAGGATGCGGTCGAGACGGTACACGAAGACCGCGAACTCCTTGCCCATGGTCGTTGGAGTCGCCGGTTGACCGTGGGTGTGGGCGAGCATCGCATTGTCGCGCATGAGCTCGGATTGCGCACGGAGCGCATCGATCACGGAACGGAACTTGGGCAACCAAACGTCGCGGACGGCATCCGAAATCGTGATCGCGTACGACAGGTTGTTGATGTCTTCGCTTGTGGCGGCGAAGTGCGTGAGCTCGGCAATTGAACTGAGGCCCAGCTCGTCGAGCTTGGCGCGCACAAGGTACTCGACAGCCTTGACGTCGTGGCGGGTGGTGGCCTCGAGGCGAGCGAGTTCATCGATCTGCTCTTGGCCAAAATCGGTTGCGAAAGCGCGCAGGGCGGTGACCTGGTCGGCGCTCAGCGGGCTCGAACCGAACAGGCTCTTGCCGGTGAGGAAGATCAGCCATTCGACTTCGACGTGCACGCGGGCCCGGTTGAGTCCTGCCTCTGAGAGGTGCTCGCCGAGCGCGGAGACGGCGGGACGGTAGCGGCCATCGAGGGGGCTCAGTGGTTGAACGGGCAACGGGCTCATGGGGCTCCCTAGTTGTTTGCGGTGTGTGCCGTGATTCCTGGCGTGATCTGACGAAAGAGCGAACCGCAGGCCCGCTCGATCATGCCAAGAACATGGTCGAAGAGTTCGGCATCCGAATAGTAGGGGTCTGGCACATCGATGAGAGGAGCGAGTTTGCTGTCAAAGCTCAACATGGGTTGCACCTTCGACCGGTCTTGGTCGGTGGGCGCCCAGGTGCGCAGAATTCGTTCCTGTCCTCGATCAAACGCGACGATGAGGTCGAGTTTGCTGAACCATTCGGGGTCGAACTGGCGGGCGCGATGCCCAGAACCATTGTAGCCGCGCGCCGTCAGGGCGTTAATGGTGCGATCGTCGGCAGGCTCGCCGACATGCCAGCCCCCGGTTCCTGCGGAAGTGACGACGATCCGGTCTTCGAGACCTGCTTGGGAGACGAGGTGTTTGAAGATTGCTTCGGCCATCGGGGAACGACAAATGTTGCCCGTACACACGAAACAAATTTTGAATGTCGCCGAGTCGGTGAAGGCTCGCGAGAAGGTCATGCTCCATTCTGTCGCAGAATCGGCTCCTCAACAGGGGTGGTTGAAGGATTATCCATCCCGACACTGTGCGGATACCTCTTGGACGCGCGCCGTTCGGTCAGTGTTGACTCGTCGAAAGGCAAACAGTGACCAATCCCCTAGAGGAGGCGGCTCGCGTCGCGCTCGAATCTCAAGCTCAGCAGCTTCGCATCATTAGCGAGCGACTCAACTATGTGCGAACACTGCTGCCATGCGCGAGCGTCGAGTGGCGTGGGCCGGCTCAGCGACTGTTTGACGACGGTGTACGCGAACTGCACCGGGATCTCGCGAGAGCGCGCACACTTGTCGACGCCGCGGAACACAGGTCGATAACCGCCCTCGGCTTGATGAGCGTCCGTGTCGAATGAGCTGATTCTTTCGGGCGGCGACAGCCTCGCGGTGTCCACGGAGGAGATGCTCGCCAGCGCAGCAGAGCTACGTCGTGCGGCGGACATGAGCCGTGACATCGCCGACGCAATTCAGCGGCTGGATGCCCGGCTTAGCCTCACCCAGATGGAATCGTGGGGAGTTCCGACCGGGGCGGCACGCGCCGAGCACGATCTCGAGTGTGCCTACGCGGACCTCCTCAGCGTTGCGCAAAGGGCAGAAACTCTAAGCACTCTGGTTCGCTTCGCTGCCGACAGCTACGGGCTTGGGGAGACTGCGGCCGAGAATCTCACTCGCCGACTGATTGCGGATGCGGCCGGAGTGGTTGGCTTCTTCTTTCCCGCTTGGGTCACGACGGTAGCTGTCACCTCTCCCCTGCTTCCGCTACTGGCAGGTATCGGTGCCGCCGCTCATCTGTTGGGGCGAACCACCCCCGACAGCGAGAGCGGCGGGATTGCGGCGGCGTCCGTGGTGTCCGGGCCCTTGAACACACTGATGAGCGACCCGACCTTCGTGCTGGCGGTGCGCCACGCGGTGATGTCGGTGGATGAGTTCGTGGCGGGCGCATCTGGGGTGCCGCCCACGGTAGTGACTGCGCTCAGCGCCGCGGGACTGATTGGGCTGTCGTCGTCAGCAGGTGCCGTGCAGCAGGCCGGGGGAATCGCCGGCGTGCTGCGAGAGACTCCGGTCAGTCAGGTGAGTAAGACCTCATTGGACGGGGTTGAGGCACCGACGACCTTCGCAGAGCGACTGGCGCGAATACCGCGCCCTGATGCTGGCGATCAGAGCCAGGTTCGTATCGAGAAGTACGAGACACCCGGTGAACCGGCCCGCTTTGAGGTTTATATCGCGGGGACCGCCGATTTCGCGATCGCCGACTCGGTGCAACCCTGGGACATGACGAGCAACATTTCGAACACGGTCGGTTCAGAAAGTGGTTCTGTTGCCGCCGTAGCCTCAGCAATGCGTGATGCAGGAATTACGAGCGAGAATCCCGTGACCTTCACGGGGCACTCCCAAGGTGGGGCGACCGCGGCACGGTTGGCGGCATCCGGAGAATTCACCACCTATGCGCTCGTGGCAGCCGGCGGTAATACCGGGCAAATTCCGATTCCCGAAGACGTCTTTACGGTTCTTCTTGAACACTCGGATGATCTTGTAGTTGCAGCCGGAGGGTTGCAGGACAACTCCCACGCGCTGGTGGTTGAACGACAGGCCTTCGGCGGGCGCGCGCTCCCCGAAGGGGTGATCATCCCCGCTCACCGGCTTGATGAATACGGGCAGACGGCGCGACTCATGGATCAATCCGAGAGTCCGGAGTTGCGGGCCGCCGCGGAGAGGTTGGAGCTTCTCGGCGGCGGCGAAACCTCGACGTCGGCTGCCTCGTATCACTACGAGCGCGCGGTGCCCGACAGCCCTAAGCCCTAGGCCCCAAAGTCCCAGGCCCGGAGGTCAACGGCTAGCTCTTTCTACCAACGATGGGGCGAACGAGGATGCCGATGAACCAGCTGATGAGCCCCAAAACGAACGCCCCCAGAACGCCCCACCAGAACCCGTCCACGACGAGCCCAAAGCCGAAGAGACCCGAGATCCAGCTCGTCAGCAGAAGCAGAAGTCCGTTCACCACGAGGGCGAGGAGACCAAGAGTGAGCACGTACAACGGGAACGCGACGATGCGGATGAGGTTACCGAGCACACCGTTGACGATCCCGAAGACGGCAGCGACCAGCAGGAATGTGAGAACTATCTCGAGAGTTCCCCCTGGCTCGAAGGGCACGAGCTCGACCCCGGTAACAATTGCCGTAGTCAGCCACAAAGCCAGAGCGTTAATCAGCAAGCGCACGATGATTCTCATGCAATAACTATGCACCCCAGATTTGCGGGGCCGCAACGGCAACCAGCGGATCCGCGACGAGAACGAGACCCGAAACACCATTAGTGCGGAACGAACGGGCCACTTGCCGGCTCTAGGCTGGGGAGGTGACCAGCAACCGCGTTCAGCTTCGCCCCGAAATCGCCGCCATCGTGCCGTATCGCCAGGGCGCGCCGGCCGCTGCGGATGCTTTCAAGCTGTCGTCGAACGAGAACCCGTTTGATCCTTTGCCTTCTGTGGTCGCGCAGCTATCGACGGCAACCATTAATCGGTACCCGGACGCTTCCGCTTACGATCTTCGGCGGCAGATCGCTGACCGCTTCTCGGTGACCGCCGACGGCGTGCAGGTGGGTGCCGGTTCAGTCGCCGTGCTCGCCCAACTCGTGAGCGCTGCAGCAGCCCCCGGCGATGAGGTTGTGTATGCCTGGCGCAGCTTCGAGGCCTACCCGCTGCTGGTGTCCGCGTCGGGGGCAACGAGCGTTCAGATTGCAAACACCCACGACCACCGGCATGACCTGGCCGCTATGAGTGCCGCCATTACGGCATCCACTCGTGTCGTTATCGTGTGCAGCCCCAACAACCCCACCAGCACGGTGGTGACGGATGCCGAGTTCCGCGAGTTCATGGCGTCGGTGCCCGAGAACGTGCTTGTCGTTCTTGACGAGGCTTACCGTGAATTTGTGACCGACCCCGACGCGGTGCGGGGCGAAACGCTCCTCGGCCGCTACCCGAACCTCGTTCTGCTGCGCACCTTCTCTAAGGCGTATGGCCTTGCGGGGTTGAGAATCGGCTACGCAGTCGGTCCGGAATACGTAATGGATGCGGCGCGAGCGGTAGCGATTCCGCTTTCCGTCACGGAACTCGCCCAGAAGGCCGCGACCGCATCCCTCGATCATGAAGACGAACTGTTGGAGCGTGTCGGCCGAATCAACGCTGTGCGCGACCGTATCGTTGCGGGGCTTACGGAGCAAGGTTGGGACGTTCCGGCGCCGAGTGGCAACTTCGTGTGGCTACCAACCGGGGCAGCAACCGAGCGGGCCGCGGAGGTGTTTCGAACCCACGGCATCATCGTTCGAGCGCTCGGTGACGGACTGCGAGTGAGCGTCGGCGCGGAAGAATCTGTGGAGAAACTCCTAAGGGCGGCGCGAGAGGTTGTGCAGTCTAAGGAAAACGAACCGTCCCCAGCCACGTTAGATTAGTCGAATGTCTTATACCGCCGCGACGGTTCAACTGCTGTCCCCCGAGGGCACGCTTGTTAAGAGTGATGCCACCGAACAGTACCTTCCGTATGTAGACAAGCTCAGCGACGACGCTCTGCACGAGCTTCACCGCCACATGGTGGTGATGCGTCGCTTCGACATCGAGGCCGCGAACCTGCAGCGTCAGGGTCAGTTGGCCCTGTGGGTGCCCAGTCACGGTCAGGAAGCGGCCCAGGTGGGTTCCGCGCTTGCCGCCAAACCACAGGATCATCTCTTTCCCTCCTACCGCGAGCACGTGATCGCGCTTACCCGTGGCGTCGACCCGATCACGATCCTCTCGATGTTCCGTGGCCTCAGCCACGGCGGCTGGGACCCGAACGAGCACGACAACTTCCACCTGTACACGCTCGTTATCGGTTCGCAGACGCTGCACGCCACCGGGTACGCCATGGGGATGAATCTTGAGGGTCGTGCCGGCACCGGTGATCCGGACAAAGATTCCGCCGTCATGGTCTATTTCGGTGACGGCTCCACTAGCCAGGGCGATGTCAGTGAAGCAATGGTCTTCGCGTCCAGTTACCAGACGCCTCAGGTGTTCTTCCTGCAAAACAATCACTGGGCCATTTCGGTGCCGGTGTCTCGCCAGTCGCGCACGCCGCTCTATTTGCGTGGTGAAGGTTTCGGTATTCCGAGCGTCCAGATCGACGGTAACGATGTGCTCGCCAGTTTCGCGGTTGCCAGCGAAAACTTGGATGCCGCCCGGTCCGGGGAGGGACCTCGCTTCATTGAGGCGCTCACCTATCGGATGGGTGCCCACACCACGAGCGATGATCCCTCGAAATACCGGGACAACAGCGAGCTGGAATTCTGGGCCCAACGCGACCCGATCACTCGCTTTGAAACATATTTGCGAGCCCGCGGTGCCAGCCAGAGCTTCTTCGATGACATTGCGGCGGAGGGCGACGACTTGGCTGCCGACATCCGCAAGCGGATTCTTGATCTGCCAGTTCCGGCGAGTTCGACACTCTTCGACCACGTCTATTCCGACCCTCACCCCGTGATGGATGAGCAGCGCAAAGCACTCTCCGACTTCGAGGCATCGTTCGAGGAGGGCAACTAATGACTGAGACGATGACAATGGCGAAAGCGCTCAATGAGGGCATGCGTGTCGCCATGGGGGCTGACAGCAAGGTTCTGCTGATGGGGGAAGACATTGGGCCACTCGGCGGTGTCTTCCGAGTCACTGAGGGTCTGCTGGCAGAGTTCGGTGACAAGCGAGTTCTTGATACTCCTCTTGCTGAGTCCGGGATCGTGGGGACCGCCATTGGGCTTGCCATGAGCGGTTTCCGCCCCGTGTGTGAGATCCAGTTCGACGGCTTCATCTTCCCCGGCTTTGACCAGATCACGTCGCAATTGGCAAAGTTGACCGCACGCCACGAGGGCACGCTGTCGATGCCGGTGGTGATTCGTGTTCCCTATGGCGGTCATATTGGCGCGGTCGAGCATCATCAGGAGAGCCCAGAGGCGTACTTCGCGCACACCGCGGGTCTGCGCCTGTTGAGCCCGGCGACTCCCCACGACGCGTACTGGATGATTCAGGACGCGATCACCAGCAATGACCCGGTGATGTTCTTCGAACCCAAGTCTCGCTACTGGCAGAAGGGTGAAGTCGACCGCGAGTCGGCCGGAATCCCCACTCACTCCAGCCGGGTGGTTCGTGAAGGCAGCGAAGTGACTCTTGTCGGTCACGGAGCCATCGTCTCGATGCTCTTGCAGGCGGCAGAACTTGCAGCTGAGGAGGGCACGAGCGTGGAGGTTGTTGACCTTCGATCGCTCTCCCCCATCGACTATGACCCGATTGTGGCATCCGCCCAAAAAACGGGTCGTGTGGTCGTTGTTCAAGAGGCACCAGGGAATGTCAGCGTGGGCTCGGAGGTTGCCGCCACAGTGACCGAGCGTGCGTTCTATTCACTCGAAGCCCCCGTGCTTCGCGTGAGTGGTTATGACACCCCGTTCCCTCCCGCCAAGCTGGAATCCGTGTACTTGCCCAGTGTTGACCGCATCTTGGATGCTGTCGACCGGGCACTGGCCTACTGACGAAGGAGGCCCCCGTGGCCGTATCTGAATTTCCTCTGCCCGATGTGGGCGAGGGGCTGACTGAAGCCGAGATCGTCTCTTGGAAAGTTGCGCCCGGTGACGAGATCACCGTCAACCAGGTTCTCGTGGAGATCGAGACGGCGAAGTCGCTTGTCGAGTTGCCTTCCCCGTTTGCTGGCACCGTGCAGAAGCTACTCGTTGACGAGGGTACGACCGTCGAGGTCGGCACCCCCATCATCGCAGTGCAATCGGCGGGCGGTTCGCTTGAACTGACGGCACCGGGTTCCGGTGAAGATGAGGGTCACGGCACACTGTCTGACCTCCGAGCGGATGATAGGGCCGCAGCGGTTGCTGACACGGCATCCACGATCGCAAACGAAGACGACAAGCCCGGCGCGGTGCTCGTCGGGTACGGCACGGGTGGGCATGTCACCTCGCGTCGCCGCAAGGGTGCGCAGCCGACGAAGAACGACTCGAGCGCAACTACCCCAGCGAAGCCGCGCCCGGCATCCGTGCCCGCGTCGTTTGCGAGCCCGATTATTGCGAAACCTCCCATCCGTAAGCTCGCCAAGGATCTGGGTGTTGAGCTTTCCGAGGTTGTGGCGACCGGTCTAGCCGGCGAGACCACACGCGAAGATGTGATTCGTCATGCTTCGCAGGCCAGCGTGTTCCGCAACATCGAAACTCCCGAATGGGGCACCGAACGTGAAGAGCGCGTACCCGTCAAGGGTGTGCGCAAGGCCATCGCGAAAGCCATGGTGAACAGCGCGTTCACTGCTCCGCACGTGAGCGTCTTCACCGACGTAGATGCCACGCGGACCATGGAGTTTGTCAAACGCCTCAAGAACTCACCAGACTTTGCGGGGGTTCGGGTGAGCCCGCTGCTGATCATGGCGAAGGCAGTGAGCTGGGCTGTGCGCCGCAATCCGACGGTGAACTCAAGCTGGACGGATAAAGAGATCATCGTTCACCATTACGTGAACCTCGGTATCGCTGCGGCAACGCCCCGCGGACTCATCGTGCCAAACGTCAAGGACGTTCAAGAGCTGAGCCTGCTTGAGCTCGCCAAAGCTCTTGAGAACCTGACACTGACTGCCCGCGACGGCAAGACGCAGCCCGCCGAAATGTCGAATGGCACGATCACGATCACCAACATTGGTTCCTACGGAATGGACACGGGCACACCGATTATCAACCCGGGTGAGGCGGCGATTGTGGCCCTGGGTTCGATCAAGCAGAAGCCATGGGTTGTCGATGGCGAGGTGCGGGCGCGTTATGTCACGACGGTGAGCGCAAGCTTCGACCACCGCATTGTCGATGGCGATGTAGCGAGCCGTTTCGTGGCGGATCTTGCCAGTGTGCTCGAGGAACCAGCACTACTACTCGACTAACGGGCGAGCATTCTCGGTTGATGCGCCGACGGTGCACCCAATCGGCGGCGACGGTCGGTAGTGTGGCCGCATGGCCATGAAGAAGAAATCGTCTGCAGAAGCATCGGGATCCGATTCGAAGCGCCCCGGTATTCACGACCTGTGGACCGACCGCTTGGGTGCGTGGTCTATTCGGGCGCTGCAAGTGCTCCTACTGCTCACCCTTGTTTCGGTGGTTGTTTTTGCGCTCACACAAGTCAAACTCGTCGTGATCCCGGTGCTGATCGCTCTAATCTTCGCCGCAGCCGCCAGCCCGATTGTGGTGTGGATGCGGAGCCGAGGGGTGGGGCGTGCACTGTCAGCCTGGATCACCTTGCTCGGCGGCATCGTCGTTTTGGGTGGCTTGGTCACGGCGATCGTGTTTGCGGTCGAGGACCAGTGGTCCAAGCTGTCTGACTCGGCAGTTGAGGGATTCGAGCAGCTCAAGAGCTTCGCGCTGGATGGCCCGTTTGCGATTGATCAGGCGGCCCTTGATGACGCGTGGAACGCGGTTATTGACTTTGTGACAAGCGCGACCTTCGGGCTCGGCGCAATTCAGGGAGTGTCGACGGCAGCGCAGGTCGTGACGGGTATCTTGCTCGGCGTTGTTATTTTGTTCTTCTTCCTTAAAGACGGAGACCGAATCTGGGCGTTCTTTCTTCTCCCGATGACGGGCGAGCGTCTTAGCCGTGGTCGCCGAATTGGTCACACAGCGGTTCGCACTCTCGGCGGTTACGTGCGCGGCACCGCGACGGTCGCTGCCGTCGACGCGCTCGGCATCGGAATCGGGCTGGCAATCCTGCAGGTTCCTCTCGCTTTGCCGCTCGCCGTCATTGTCTTCTTGGGGGCGTTCATCCCGCTCGTCGGTGCAACTGTTGCGGGTATCTTGGCGGCCGTGGTCGCGCTGGTGACGAACGGGTGGGTCGTGGCGCTCATCGTGCTGGGCATCGTCGTGCTGGTGAACCAGCTTGAAGGCAACTTGCTGCAGCCCGTAGTGATGGCGCAATCCTTAAGCATCCACCCGCTCGTCATCTTGGTTGCTTTGACGGCCGGAACAATTCTCGGCGGCATCGTGGGTGCGATTCTTGCCGTGCCGATCGCTGCGGTGGGCTGGGCTATCTTCAAGACGTGGAATGAGAAGGGGGACATGCCTAACCCCGATCCGGTTGCCTCGAAGTAGAGAGAGCGCTAGCGGGCGCCGAGGGTTCGATCAAGGAACGAGTTCCAGAATTTGCCCTGTGGGTCATAGCGAGGCTGAAGCGCTCGAAAATCGTCGCTGCGGTCAAAGCGATCGCGAATAACCTCTGCGTCACAGTGGAATAGCTTGCCCCAGTGCGGTCGCGGCGCGAACGGCGCGAGAGCATTCTCGATCACCGGCAGTAGGGCCGCGACATCGGTGGGGTGCATTCTCCACGTAAAGCCCAGACAGAGAACATCGCGCTCATAGGCCGGACTCATCCAGAGTGAGTCGGCGGCGACGCTGCGGATTTCTGAGATCAGCAAGTGCGGTGAGATCTGCGCGCCGAGAGCGCGCAGTGCCGCCAAAGCCCCGACACCATGCTCTCTGGCCACGTAGTACTCGCTCTGCAACTCATCGCCGCCATTGGAGGGTTGGCCGTCGAGGCGAAAGTGCGGCATCCGCTGGGACCAGGGGCCGGGCACGCTCGCGCGCTGGTTGACGTTCTCGGGATTGAGCTCTTCGGCGTCGTCGTACCACGCGCCACCGAACAGGCTGGGGGCTGGCGGCGGTTCAGCGCTGTCATCAAGACGGGTCTTGAGCCAGACCTGCGCCACGGTGGGGCTCGCGAAATCCGCGAGAAGGCTAACGCTGTAGGCGCTGGCCATCACCTCATCTAGTTGAGCAAGAACGGTCTCCCACGGAGCGAACCGATAGACATCTTGACGCACGACATAACTGGGCTGGATATCGAGAGTTACGCGGGTGATGATCCCAAACGCACCGAGGCCTACTGCCAGCGCTGGCAGGTCGTCGCTGGAGCGATCGACGGTGACGAGCGAACCGTCTGCCGTGACGAGCTCGACCGCGGCAATGGCGGTGGAAAGGATACCGTTGCCATCTCCGGAGCCGTGCGTGCCAGTCGCGGTCGCGCCGGCGACGGAAATGTGGGGCAGTGACCCCGTGTTGTGGAGGGCGAACCCGTGCTTCTGCAGCTCATTAATCAGGACGCCGAAGCTGGTGCCCCCGGTAACGCTGACGGTCATCGATGTTGGATCGATCTGGATGTCAGGTTCGAGTGCAGTCAGGTTGATGAGCGCACCGGGAGTATCCGCGATGTCGGTGAAGGAGTGTCGGGTGCCGAGTGCTCGTACGCGGGGCCAGCGGGCGACGAGTTCTTGCACCTCGGCCACTTTGGTCGGCTGCAGTATCGTTTCGGCGCCGTAGGTGAGGTTGCCCGCCCAGTTGGTGGTGGTCGACATGGTTGTCCTCTCACGGCATGACCCCGCTCGCACGCACATAGTATCCCCACTCTCCGATAGCAGCCCCGACGATCGTCAGCGCGATCATCATGCTTGGGACTGCCTCATCGTGGATGGGCTGCCGGTGCAATTCGGCATCAACCCCAGCCTTAGCCTTGCCAGGCACGGATTGTTGAGGGTGTTGCGTCGTGTATTCTGATGATAACGAATCTCATTACCGCTATCATTTACAGCCCTAGAAGGACACATCTTGTCTCGCTTCACCACACCCCGAACCCGAACTCTCACCGCTGGAGCTGTGCTCGCGGTCTCTGCTCTCACTCTTGCTGGTTGCTCTGCGGCCGAATCGGCCGAAGACGACGGCACGCTTTCCGTCGTCGCATCGACGAGCGTCTACGGTGACCTTGCTGCCACTATTGGTGGCGACGCCGTTACCGTCACGAGCTTGATCGACAACCCGGCCCAAGACCCTCACAGCTATGAAGCTTCTGCTCGCGACCAGCTCGCCGTCTCTGAAGCCGACCTCGTGGTGCTCAACGGCGGCGGCTATGACCCCTTTGCCGAGGCCCTGTACGAAGCTGCTGGTGCAGAGGCGCTGCTGATCAACGCAGTTGAAGTCTCCGGTTTGCTCGAGGACGACGACCACGATGACCACGCCGAGGAAGACCACGAGGACGACGACCACGCGGACGACGACCACGCGGACGACGACCACGCGGATGACGACCACGCGGATGAGGATCACGCGGATGAGGATCACGCCGACGATGACCACGAAGGCCACGACCACATCGAGGGCTTCAACGAACACATCTGGTACAGCTTCCACGCAATCGAGCACGTTGCGGAACACATTGCCGAGGAACTCGCGGAGCTAAGTCCCGAGAACAGCGACGCTTTCGAGGCAAACCTCGAATCGTTCCTCTCTGACCTTGAAAGTCTCGAAGAGCAGGCTGACTCGATCGCCGAATCCGCTGGGGGTCAGGGCGCTGCGGTGACAGAGCCTGTTGCGGTCTACCTGCTTGAGGCAGTGGGTCTTCACGACGACACATCCTCCGACTTCACAGAGGCAATCGAGGAGGGTTCGGACGTTCCGCCGGCAGCGCTCCTCGACGTGCTTGAGTTGATCGAATCTGGTCACGCAGCGCTCTTGGCATACAACGAGCAGACGGCTAGCCCGGAGACGGAACGAGTTCGTGAAGCTGCTGAAGAGGCTGGACTTCCCGTGGTGTCATTCACCGAGACGCTGCCCGAGGGTGCAGACTACATCGAGTGGATGTCATCAAACTTGGATGCACTCGCGGTGGTTCTTGTCCCGTAATGGCGACAACCCTGTGAGCGCTTCACCCGCTTTACCCGGCACTGCCGCGGACGCTTCGGCGCCCGCGGCAGTTCCCGTGCTGAGCATCCGTGATGGGGTGCTCAGCTTTGGCGCGCGCACCCTCTGGTCGGGTCTCGATTTGGATGTCGCTCCGGGAGAGTTCGTAGCAGTGCTCGGCTCCAACGGCTCGGGCAAGTCCAGTCTGCTCAAGACGATCCTGGGCCAGCAGAAGCTCGATGCCGGCACGATTTCAGTTGCAGGGCATCCCGTTCGTCGCGGCGATCGCTGTATCGGTTACATCCCGCAGCAGAAGCTGGCTGCGCCCGGCACACCGTTGCGCGGCCGCGATCTAGTGACGCTCGGGGTGAACGGCCATCGCTTTGGGGTTCCGACCCTCCCCCGTGCTGTGAAAGATCGCGTCGATGAACTCATCGCCGACGTAGGCGCTACCGGCTATGCAAGCCAACCTCTCGGTTCGCTGTCGGGCGGTGAACAGCAACGCTTGCGGGTGGCTCAATCCTTGGCCGCAGATCCGGTGTTGTTGCTCTGCGACGAACCGCTGTTGAGCCTCGACTTGCAGCATCAGCGTGGCGTTTCAGCGCTGATCGACCGGCGGCGCCGAGAACACAATACCGCCGTAATTTTTGTGACTCACGATGTGAACCCCATCCTGAGTATGGTCGACCGCGTTCTGTACTTGGCTGGCGGGAAGTTCACGATCGGTACGCCGGACGAAGTGTTGCGTAGTGACGTGCTTAGCGAGCTGTACGGCACTCCCGTTGAAGTTGTGCGCGTGGGTGGTCGCGTTATCGTGGCCGGGACACCACACGGCGATCACCACCACGAGGAGGAGATCGCATGACCTTCGACGATTTTTGGGGCCAAGTCGTGAACTTCAGCGACTATGGCCAACTGCTCAACCTCGTGCGCTTTTCACTCGTTGCCGCCGCGGTGCTTGGCATCGCCGGTGGTCTCATCGGTGTCTTTGTCATGCAGCGCGATATGGCGTTCGCGGTGCATGGCATCAGTGAACTCTCCTTTGCGGGGGCGGCTGCAGCATTGCTGTTCGGCGTCAACGTTGTGGCCGGGTCGCTCCTTGGCTCACTCGTTGCCGCAATTCTGATCGGGATGCTCGGGGCGAAGGCTCGCGATCGAAATTCGATCATTGGTGTGCTCATGCCATTCGGGATGGGCCTCGGCATCCTCTTTTTGGCGCTCTACCCCGGACGCAGTGGAAACAAGTTCGGCCTGCTCACCGGGCAGATAATTTCCGTTGACGGCGAGCAGCTTGGGCTGTTGATCGTGATCAGCGTGGTCGTATTGGCTGCGTTGTTTGTCGTGTGGCGTCCGCTGACCTTCGACAGTCTCGACCCTGAGGTGGCTGCAGCCCGCGGGGTGCCCTCGAGGGCTCTCGCGCTGGGCTTTATGGTGCTGCTTGGGCTGATGGTTGCGGTTGCCGTGCAGATCATTGGTGCCTTGTTGGTGATGGCTCTGCTGGTGACGCCGGCGGCCGCCGCGATGCGGGTGTCGTCATCGCCGCGCCTGGTGCCTGTGCTCAGCATGATCTTCGGCTTCGTGTCTGCGACGGGCGGCGTGCTTCTGGCGATCGGTGGTTCACTGCCGATCAGCCCGTACATCACAACAATTTCTTTTCTGATCTACCTCGTTTGTCGGGTCATTGGCTGGCGTCGGGCTCGTGGCGGGCGCCGGGTGTCTCGTGTCGCTGCACCGCTAGCCATGACAAGTTCAGGCAGCCGAAGTTAGAATGACCACCATGAAGCGCAATACGTGGCAGCGAGAAGCGGTGCGGGATGCCCTGACTCAGTCAGAGGGTTTCGTGAGCGCACAGTCGTTGCACACCGCGCTGCGTGATGCGGGCAGTTCGATTGGGCTCGCCACTGTCTATCGTGCGCTGGCTGACCTGGCCGGAGCGGGGGATGCCGATTCGTTGCAGCAGGACGGCGAAAGCCTGTTCCGGGCGTGCACTCCAGATTCGCACCACCATCACTTGATTTGCCGCAACTGCGGAACCACCGTGGAAATCAAGGCGGATGCCGTCGAACAGTGGGCGAAAGATGTCGCCGCCGAGCACGGATTTACTCAACCGCACCACATCGTTGATGTCTTCGGGTTGTGTTCTACGTGCTCTAGCACGTAACATATACCGTTGATCGAGCGGTATCTTCCGCTCTCGTACACACATCCCACCCTGATTGAAGAAGTGCGAAAGCGCAGCTTTGAGAGGAATGCAGTGTGTGTGCCGACAAGTGATCTTGGGTAAGGCAAAGTCCTTACGGTAACTAGAACAGGAGTTTCACCATGGCAGCAACCTGCCAAGTGACCGGCGCCATTCCCGGCTTCGGACACAACATCTCGCACTCGCACCGTCGCACCAAGCGCCGTTTCGACCCGAACATCCAGAAGAAGACGTACTACGTACCGTCGCTTCGCCGCAACGTAACTCTTCAGTTGTCCGCAAAGGGCATCAAGGTTATTGACGCTCGCGGCATCGAATCCGTTGTCAAGGACCTCCTTGCACGTGGGGAGAAGATCTAATGGCAAAGGCACAGGACGTACGTCCGATCATCAAGCTCCGTTCAACTGCTGGAACGGGCTACACCTATGTGACGCGCAAGAACCGTCGCAACAACCCCGACCGCCTCGTGCTGAAGAAGTACGACCCGGTGGTTCGCAAGCACGTTGAATTCCGCGAGGAGCGCTAAATATGGCTAAGAAGAGCAAGATTGCAAAGAACGAACAGCGTAAGGTCATCGTTGCGCGTTACGCCGAGCGTCGCCTGGAGCTGAAGAAGGCTCTCGTCGACCCCAACGGAACTGACGAGTCGCGCGAGGCTGCACGCCTCGGCCTCCAGAAGCTCCCCCGCAATGCTTCGCCGGTCCGCGTACGCGGTCGCGACGCCATCGACGGACGCCCCCGTGGATTCCTCAACCAGTTTGGTGTTTCCCGTGTTCGCTTCCGTGAAATGGCTCACCGGGGCGAGTTGCCCGGAATTACCAAGTCAAGCTGGTAGATTCCAAGCGGTTCCGACGTTTTTTACGTTTCGAACCAACTAACTGCACTACGTCCGAGGAGGACCACCTATGGCTGACAAGTCGCTGAACCGTACTGAATTCGTAGCGGCGGTTGCCGCCGAGTCTGGCCAGAGCCAGGCTACCGTTTCCGGCGTCGTCGACGCTTTCTTCTCCGTTCTGTCCAGCTCGGTCGGCAACGGCGTCAAGGTTTCGATCCCGGGTTGGATGGCTGCAGAGCAGACGTCTCGCGCCGCTCGCACCGGCCGTAACCCACAGACGGGTGAAGCCATCGAGATCAAGGCCAGCAAGGGCGTCAAGCTCAGCGCTGGTAGCAAGCTCAAGGCAGCAGCCAAGGGCTAGTAAGAACCTCAAGAAAGGGCGGCATCCTTCGGGATGTCGCCCTTTTTGTGTGCTCGAGCCGTACAGGGGCGCTGGCTCTGCACTCTGAGCGTCCTCTCCGCCCGTGGCGAGTACTCTAGAGCAGTGTTACGAATCAGCCGGATTGCCGGACCCGCCCTGCTGATACTCATTGCCCTCATTGCCGTTATCGCGGGACTCCGATTCGGTGGCGGTGCTGCGGCTCCGATCCTTCTGGACCCCGGCGCTGTTGTTCGGTGGGGGCTGCCGATAGCGAAACTATTCGTCAACCTCGGCCTCTCGGCAACAATCGGCGGACTCGTGATCGCCGTCTTCGCAATGAGCCCGACGCGTGCCGAATTTAACCGCACCCTCGACTTCGCCGCTGCAGGCGCCGCGGTGTGGGCCGTGGCGTCGGCTCTCACCGGTTTCTTCACATTCTTGGCGGTACGCAACCAACCCATCGACCTCTCAAGCGCCTTCGGTGACGTTCTCGCGAGCTTCTTGACCGTCACCGAGCTAGGGCAAGCCTGGCTCGCTACCGTTCTCATAGCGGCTGTCGTGACCGTTCTGTGTTTCGCCGTGCGCAACATGAGTGGTCTGGTATTCGTGTTGGCGCTCGCTGTCGCCGGCCTAATCCCGATGGCGCTCCAAGGTCACAGCGGCGGCACCGCGGACCATGACGCGGCCACCAGTGCGATCTACTTGCATCTGGTCTTCGCCGGCGTCTGGCTGGGAGGGCTGCTGGCGATGGCGATCGCCCGCCCCAGCCTCCCCAGGGAGCGGCTCACGCTTGTGTTGCGCCGATACTCGACCGTTGCCCTGGTGAGCTTCATCGTGGTGGCTGTCTCTGGCTATGTGAGCGCAGAGATCCGCGTCGAGAACTTGACGAACCTTCTTTCGCCGTACGGCGTCCTCGTGCTGGTTAAAGTCTTCGCTCTTGTCGTGCTCGGACTGTTTGGCGCTGTGTACCGCAACTATGCGATCGGGCGGCTGGAGCGGAGCCCGCGCAAGGAGCGTGGCTGGTTCTGGTGGATCATCACGGCCGAACTCTCGTTCATGGGGCTCGCCTCTGGTGCAGCCGCAGCACTCGCCACCACCCCAACTCCCGTGCCGGAGATCGTCGCAGCAGACCTTCCCGACTCGTCCCCCGCCGCCTACCTGACGGGCTCGCCGCTTCCCCCACCCGTTAGCGTTAGCAATCTCTTCACCCTCTGGAGTTTCGATCTCATCTGGGTGCTCGTGTCTGCCTTCGCAATCTTCTTCTACCTCGCCGGGGTTTGGCGTCTTCACAAACGCGGTGACCGCTGGCCGATCCACCGCACCGTGTTCTGGATTAGCGGGATGCTGCTGCTGTTTTACATCACCAACGGCGGAGTCAATGTGTATGAGGGTTACCTCTTCTCACTGCACATGCTTGGACACATGACTCTCGGAATGATGATTCCTGTGTTGCTTGTTCCTGGCGCCCCCATCACGTTGGCGATGCGTTCGATTGCCAACCGAACAGACGGTAGCCGGGGCGCACGAGAGTGGATCCTGTTAATAGTTCACTCGCGGTATCTCGCTGTCATTGGACACCCCGTTGTTGCCGCGGCGATCTTCGTGTTCTCGCTGTGGATCTTCTATTACACCCCGCTCTTCCGCTGGGCGACGACCGACCATGTGGGGCACGAGTGGATGATCATCCACTTCCTTGGCTCCGGGTATCTCTTCGTGCAAGCGCTCATTGGTGTCGACCCTTCGCCGCATCGAACCGCATACCCGATTCGGCTGCTTCTGCTGTTGGCCACGATGGCGTTCCATGCGTTCTTCGGCCTTGCCCTCATGACCGGCACTGGACTGTTGCTGGCAGATTGGTATGGCGCGATGGGGTGGGCTACCGGGCCGAGCGCGCTGGAAGACCAGCGCATTGGTGGCGGGATCGCCTGGAGCGTCGGCGAACTCCCCACGATTTCGCTGGCCATCGCCGTGGCGATCATGTGGCGGCGCAGTGACGGCCGAGATTCGGCGCGCTACGACCGCAGAGCGGACCGTGATGGCGATGCCGAGCTCGAGGCCTACAACGAGATGCTGGCGCGGCGATAGCGCTCAACCCTGGCCGGCGCGACTAGTCGGGATACTGCGCGGTGATCAACAACTGGTCATCGGGCAAGAACGTGACCAGGTAGCTCGCGCTGAAGCTCACATCCTTGTCGAACGTGGACACTGACCCATCGAAAATGGAGCGCACGTCCACGAGCAGGTGCGCTGCGGCATCCGTGGCGGGCATTAACCAACTCGCGGGATCCGGACCCGGCGTGAGGGTGACGGGCGGATACTCCGCGATGCTCCACTCTGGTGTCGTTACGATGCGGTTCGCCATCGGCTGCCCAAACGGGCATCCCGTCGGCAGCAGGACAACCTGAGTGGCGCACTCATCGAGGTAGTCGTTTACTTCGCGCTGAACCTGGGCGATCATCGCCTCATTGGCAACCACGCTGACGCTGCTACGAACGGTGCTGCCTGGCACGGTCGCAGATACGGTGACTGGGTCAGCTTTCAAGAATGTCGAGTTGTGAGAAATCTCGAAACTGCTCGGTGTCAGCACGACATACGATGTGGGAACATCCTGCATCGGGGCCACAAACTCGGAGCCGTTGGCGGTGAACTCCTGAGCGTTTAACACGCTGAGTCGCACGATCGACAGGGGAGCGGTAGTGAATTCCCATTCCGCGAAGACCCCGAATCGCACGCCGGAGCGAGTCACCGTGAAGGCCGACTGAGTGGGCTGCCCATCGAGCTCAAAGGTGAACGAGACAGTCTCGGATCCGTCGGGGTTGACCGTGCGGTCGGCAAGCTCAATGTTCTCGAGTGTACTGAGGGCGGAGGGGCGTAACAGGTCGTGTGAGCCAGCCAACAACATCGAACCAGCACCGGTCGTGTCAATCGGGGTCGCGCCAGAGCCATCGTCAGAGGCAGCGCCGTGCTCAGCCGGAACCGAAATGTCAGCGATCTCTAGTGCCGCCTCTAGGTCGTGGCGGGCGAGCGCACCCAGGTAGCTGCGCGCGAAACCACTGGCGCTAAACAGCGTCGAGTTGAGGATCACCACGGTCGCAGCGAAGGCAGCGACAATGAGCCCGAGCAGGACGGTCCAGGTGACAAGCTCGCGGCGCATTCACACATCCTAAACCGCCGAGGTGGGAGATTCAGTAACCACGGAAAGTGGCGCACAGTCATGCTGCATGCACTGACCAGCATTAGGGTGATTGGGTGCCCGAATTCACTCTCTCGCCCGAGCAAGCTGCAGTCTTTGCGGCGATCGAAACGACCAGAGAGAACCTCTTCGTCACCGGAAGGGCCGGTACTGGAAAATCCACATTGTTGAACCACTTGGCGCACAACACGTCCAAGCAGATCGTGATTTGCGCTCCGACCGGTGTCGCCGCGCTCAACGTGGGCGGCCAAACGATTCACTCGTTATTTCGCCTACCCATCGGCGTGATTGCCGACCATGAGCTTGAGCAAAACGATCAACTACGCAAGTTGCTGAACACCATTGAAACGCTCGTGATTGACGAGGTCTCAATGGTGAATGCCGACCTGCTCGACGCTATAGATCGCAGCCTGAGACAGGCAAGACAGCGCAAGAAAGAACCCTTTGGTGGTGTGCAGGTGGTGCTGTTTGGTGACCCATACCAACTCGCGCCGGTGCCTGGTGATCCGGACGAACGCGCCTACTTCGAGGACCGCTATCGCTCGATCTGGTTCTTCGACGCTCTTGTGTGGCAGGAGACGGATCTCACGATCTACGAACTGACGAGCATCCACCGCCAGCATGAGGACGAATTCAAATACATGCTGAACGCGGTGCGCCACAACGGGGTAACCGCGGAGATCGCGGCACGCCTCAATGCGGTGGGGGCCAGACCGGCGCCTCACGACGGCACCATTACGCTCGCAACGACCAACAGCACGGTCACGCGCATCAACGCAACGGCACTGGCGCGTCTCCCCGGTCGGGTGCTCACCGCGAAGGCGGAAATCTCCGGTGAATTTGGCGGGCGAGCGTACCCGGCTGACGAGTCACTCGAACTGAAAGTTGGTGCGCAGGTGATGTTCTTGCGCAATGACACCCAGGAGGGTGGAACCCAGCGCTGGGTCAACGGAAGCGTCGGAACCGTCACCAAGATCTCCGAAACCGTGTGGGTTGAGGTCGATGGGCGCGACTACGAGGTGAAGCCCGCGGTGTGGGAGAAGTTCAAATACTCCTATTCGGCTCGCACAAAGGCACTTCGCAAGGACGTTGTCGCCGAGTTCACCCAATTCCCGCTGAGGCTCGCGTGGGCGGTGACGATTCACAAGTCGCAGGGCAAGACCTACGACAGCGCGATTGTTGATCTCGGTCCTCGGTCTTTTGCCCCCGGCCAGACCTATGTCGCACTCAGCCGAATCAGCAGCCTCGAAGGACTCTACTTGACTCGTCCACTGCGGCCGAGTGACATCATCGTCGACGACAACGTGGTGCGATTCATGTCGCGGTCACGGCCCATCCCGGCTATTCGGGCCTAGCCTTCAGGCGGGCTGCTGTCCGGAAGCAGGCTACTTCACGCTGCCAGCGGTGATGCCTTCGACGATCTGCTTGTTGAAAACGATGTAAATGACAATCATTGGCAGGGTCACGATCGAGAGCGCCGAAAACAGCAGACCGTAGTCGGTTACATACCGACTGGAGAATGCAAGTAAACCGGTCGGAATCGTCTTGAGGGAATCGTCTTGAATGTAGAGCAGCGCTAGGAGAAACTCGTTCCAACTGCTGAGCGCCGAAAAGATTGCCACGGTTGCCAAACCCGGCCTCAATAGCGGTAGAGCAATGGAACCAAAGATGCGAAAGTCGCTCGCGCCGTCGATGCGCGCCGCTTCAAATAGTTCACCTGGCACCGCATCCAAGTACACCTTCAGCAGATACACCGCGAGCGGCAGCCCCATCGCGGTGTAGGGAATGATGAGGGCCCAGCGGGTGTCGGTGATGGCCAACTCGGTGAACATGGTGGATTGGGCGATGAAGTAGGACTGCAACGGCAGCAGCAGGCCGAGCGCCAGTAACCCCATTGCAAGGTTACGACCACGGAACCGGTATCTACTGAAGGAAAATGCCGCGGCGGCGCCGAACAGCAGAATGCCGAAAACGGATGTGCCGGTCACGATCATGCTGTTCAGGGCGTACTGACCGATGTTGCCGATCTCAAACGCCTCGACCCAGCGGCCAAAGTCGATCTCAGTCGGCAGGGCGAATGGTGACGAGAAGATAGCGGAATTGGATTTAAAGCTTGAGAACACCATCCACACCATCGGGAAGAAGAAAACGACGGCGATGGCAACTAGCGAGAGCGTGAAGAGCAGATCGGGAACACGCACACGTGTTGAGCGACGTCGACCTTGTGACGGGGTCTCTGTTGGTGTGGCCACTGGTTCCTCAGTGCGGGAATCGAGACTCATGAGCGCACCTCCTCTGGCTTGTCGCGGTTGATTCTCGTGAGGAGGAGCCCCAGACCGACCACGACGGCAGTAAGCACTACTGCCATCGCCGAACCGTAGCCAACATTCTGGAAAGAGAATACTTCTTTGACGAGGTAGGTTGTGGGAATCTCGGTTGCCCCGTATGGCCCGCCATTGGTCATCACGTAGAAGAGGTCAAAGCCTTGGAACCCACCGGTGATGCACAACAACAGGGCGACCGTAATCGCATTGCGGATCATGGGAACCTTAATGCTGCGAAACAGCTGCCACTCGCCGGCGCCATCGAGCCTAGCGGCCTCAAGTACCTCGGTAGGAACCTGGTTGAAGGCCGCGTAAAAAATAGTCATATAGAAACCGGCATAGACCCATCCGGAAACGAGGCTGACTGCCAGCAGTGCGGTGGACGTGTCGCCAAGCCAGACGCGTTGGAGGTCCTCACGCCCGAAGATCTGGAGGGCCCCGTTCAGTAACCCGAAGTCGTTGTTGTAGACGAAACGCCACAGCACAGCCACGACGACCATGGGCAGCATTACGGGGGTGAAGATCGCCACTCGGAACCAGAGCGAGCCACGACGGCGTACGCTCACGAGGCCCGCAAGCACGAGCCCCACGACGACTTCGAGCACGATCGTCACGACGATGTACACCAAAACGTGAGCGAAGGAATCCCGAAACAGCACATCTTTGGCAGCCTTGATGTAGTTGTCGATACCGACAAACACCATCGTGCCGTAGCCGTTCCACTCCGTGAAGCTGTAGGCGAAGGTCATGACGACGGGCAGCAGCACGGCGAACCCGAAGACACCCATCGCAGGAACCAAGAAGAGGTACGGAGTGAGTGGTCGATTGGCCTTCATCGCAGAGGTCCTTCAGATAGTGGTGCTGGTCGTCCACCCTCGAGTAGTGGACGACCAGCGAAGCAAGCTAGCTAACGGGGGAGCGTGCTAGCCAAGCTTCTGATCAATGCCAGCAACGGCATCTGCGGGAGAGCTTTGTCCGCCCAGCACTTCGGCGAGAGCCGAGTAGAGGGCGTTTGCGGTTTCTAGGTCGTAGCCGGTGTCAGGCGGCAAAACAATCGCCGGTGCGGACTCCAACATATCGATCAGACCAGCGCTTCGTGAGTCAACATCGTCACCTCCGGAGGCGGAGAGGGCCATCGGAGTGAGCTCAGCAGCGATGAAAGCCTGGACATTGTCGTCATTGTTGAGCAGTGCGAGGAACTGTGTAGCGAGATCCTGTTTGCTGCTTTGCGCGTTGACAACGTAGCCGGTGACGACGCCAATGACGCTCTCCTGATCGCCCTCACCGGGCATCGAGGGCAGGTTTACGTAGTCGAAGTTCAGATCAGGCGCTTCGTCGATTGCCCAGCTCACGAGCCACGAACCGATCGCGTGCATTGCGGCCTGACCTTGGAAGAAGAGCTGAGCGCCTTCGTTGTCATCAACGGCGTTCACGCTGTCGTTCACACAGTTGTGGGCGGCGAGCTCCTCGACGTAACCGAAGGCCTCAACCCACTCAGGAGTGTTGAAGTCTTCTTCACCGGCGAGGGCGGCGCTGTAGGTGTCCTCACCGACAACACGCGACGTCAGGTGGGCGAGCCAGTTGCCGGCAGCCCATAGATCCTTGTTGCCCGAGGCGATCGGGACGATTCCTTCGGCGTCAAGAGCATCGCAGGTGGCCAGTAGCTCGTCCCAGGTTGTGGGAGGGGTCAGCCCGGCATCCGCAAAGATGTCTTCGTTGTACCAAAGTACGTTCGTTACGTCGGCAGCATGGGGGACCATCAGAACGTCGCCATCAACCGTGAGGGAGGTGAAGACCTCGTCGTCGAAGAGGCCGGCAATCGGACCGGATGTCACGGCTTCCGTGAGGTCGGCGGCGAGCCCATCAGCGGCACGCTGTTCGAGCCGCGCACCCGCCCACTCGAAATAGATGTCGGGAGCATTGCGACCATTCAAGAGGTTGGGGAGCCCGATGGTCTGATAGAGGTCGTCGTCTTGGTAGTTCATTTCGACAGTGACGTCGGGGTTGGCCGCCTCGAACTGGGCGGCGACATCATCCCAGACGCGAATTTGGGCTTCGCCGGGTGAGCCCATGGCGATGCGCAGCACGTTGTCATCGGAGCCTCCATCGCCGGCCGCACAACCGGTGAGGATCAGGGCTGTGGCGCTGAAAGCAGCGATGACAGCCGTATTCGTCTTTCTCGTGACGCTCATGATCGTTCCTTTGCTGTAGGTGTTTCATTGTCGAGTGATGCACTAGCAGGTGATGCAGGTGATGCAGGTGATGCGTCTTCGGCGGAAGTCAGCTCCGCCAACGTCATGTCGAGCAGGTCGCCATAGACGCGGCGGCGCGCATGTCGAAGAGTGTCGAGGTAGGGGCGCAGTCGTGTCGGCCCGGCAGTATTGAGCGTGCCGGTCGCGGAAAGCTCAGCGATCTCTCGCAGCGCTCGGGCGCCCACCCGGAACGATTCAAGCCACGGTCGCACTTCAGCGATGAGCTGCGGATTCGCGACGGGGCCGTCAAGTAGTCGGTCGGCAGCCTGCACCATCGACTCGGCAACGGCGAGCAGGTCGGCCGCGGCGGCCTCGGGGTCGCCGTACTCGGACTCGAAGCTGAATGTTTCTAGTGCTTCGCCCACGAGAGGAGCGTCCTCCGCGGAAAGGCAGGAGGAACGCACGGTGTCAGCAAACAGGCTGAAGTCGTCGACATTGTCGACGCCAACGACGTCCAGCAGCGCCTGCTTCCAACTGGCTTCGGGCTCGTAATTCTCAGGGTCCCGCAGGTAGTCGGCAATGGTCGCGAAGGGGATCTTCGACGACTCGAAGAGTTCCATCCCGTTCGCGATTACGCCGGCCGAAAATCGGTGAAGCTGAGGGTCGCGACCGAGGTAGGGCCCAATGTGGAGTTCGTGGCCCATGGCGACATCGTTGACCGGATAGTTGTCCCAGAAGGTCGCAGGGCGACCCGTGGCGCGGGCAAAGACGGCAGCATCATCGAGATCGAGCGTGGCAGAACAGATGGCCCGTCCTGTCCAAAAGAGGTCGATGCGGGGGTCAATGCCGCTGCCGAGACGGCTGATGTAGTCCTCGTCACCGTAGCCCCAGTACTGAGTGGGGCAGACAGTGAGCCGAGCGCCCGAGTCCAACTGCGTGAAGACCCTGCCGATGAGTTGTTGGTGGGCCGACACGAGATCGGAGAATGCCATCTTGTCGGCGGGATGCTGCAGCCGGGTCGGAATGTCATCGAGGAGCAGCCCGAAACTTGTCACCCCCAGTTCGCCGACAGATTCAAATTTTGCGAGCAGCATCGCGATGTCTTCGCTGCTGGAGTACTTCATCGTTAGCCCAGGGGAGAGGCAGTACATGAAGGTCATATCGTGTTCCGCGCAGCGAGCGATGAGTTCCCCCATGCGCGCGAGCTCCGCGCCGGCATACGGCGTACGCCAATCCCGTCGTACGAGGGGATCGTCCTTAGGCGAGTACACGAAGGTGTTCATCCCTCGAGGTCCCAAAAAGTCGATCAGCTCGAGGCGCTGTTCATGGCTCCACGGTGCACCATAGAACCCTTCAATGACACCGCGAATGGCGAATGGTGAATCCGAACCGTTGGCCATCGCGTTGTCAAGGGTCATGATGCTCGCTCCGGATGGGTGAACTTGAGGTTGCTGGCATCGCCCTTCGTGGTGTTACTGCTTTGGTAGACATCTGGCGTGACGCCGGCCGCAATAGTGAGCTGAATCGCTTCGGCCATGATCGCGTTAAGAATCGCTGCACCAACGACCGTCGACGTGGCGGAGACACGAGCGTCGAGGCCGTCAATGTCAATGGCAGCATCGCCAACAGCTCCTCCGTTGTCGATGACGACGGTCGCGAGTTCGTGGAGCCGTGGCAGGGTGGTGGGGCGCGCCTCGGGGGATGTCGCGTGGGCGAGGCTGGTCAGCGCAATGACCGGAGTTCCATTGGACATGACGCTCTGCACGAGTTCGGACGTGACCGCATTGCTCCCCGAGTTGGATGCCACGATCAGCACATCGTCGTGCGCGATGGGGTGATCGTCAAGAAGGGCGGCCGCAAGTCCACTGAGCCGCTCGAGGGCGGTGCTGCGGGGTGCACTCGTGTGCAGCATTAGACCTTCAAACAGTATTGGATGCACGCGGACCAGTCCGCCGGCCCGGTAGAAGAGTTCTTCAGCGAGCATGTGTGAATGGCCAGTTCCAAACACATGAACGACGCGTTCGGCAATGAGGGCATCTGCGACTAGACGTGAGGCGGCCAGGATGTTTGCCGACTCGTCAGTTCGCAGTCGGTCGATAAGTCCACCGGCAACCGCGAGATAACGGTCTGCGGGCGATTGCGGGTCGAGGCGGTGCGGGGTTGTGGTGGTCATAGCAGTGTGCCTTCCTGCCAAACATGAATGAGGCTGCGATACAGATCAGGGGTGACCTCAGTGCCGATGATGAGTCCACCGTCGAGGGGCGTGGAGTCCGCGGGACGAAAGGAACTCCCTTCGACGGCGAGAAGTTCAACGATTCGTGCAAAGAGCGGAGTATTTGGGCCGAGAAGCTTCCCGCCGAGCGCCAAGGGGGCAGTCGGGCCGATCCAGTTCATTGCAACTTGTGCGGTCGCGAAGAGCTCGCGGGCGGCTGAGTCAATGATCGCGCGTGCTACGGGGTCTCCATCACTGGCGGCGGCGAGTACGTCACGGGCAAATTGTGAGATGCGGTTGACGGGGCGGGGCTCGCTGTGGAGGCGGGCCGCGAGATCCTCAATGCCCTCGAAAGCCTCGGAAGCTCTGTCGGTGAGTGCCGTGACTTCGCCGCGACCGTCGTGTTGCTTGAGGACGGCGGCGATTCCTCGGCTGCCGATCCAGAATCCGCCGCCAGCATCACCAAGGAGGTAGCCGTCACCGTCGACGCTGCGGGCATCACCGGTTTCCTTCACAGCAAGGCAGGCAATTCCGGTTCCGGCGATGAGGGCGACCCCTGGTTCCGCGGAGAGTGCGCCGGCATGGGCGGTGACCGTGTCGTTCGCGATCCACACCTCACTTGCCCCGGCGATCGCGGCAACGAGGGCAGCCAGCTCCTCTGCGGCAGCGGGGGTGGGTGGCGATGTTGTCAGCCCAAGCACTACCCGATCTACGGGTGCGAAGTGTCCCTGCTGCCACGCGCTCTCCACGGCAGAGGCGACCATCCGCATGGTCTCACCTTCGAGGCGACTCACGCCTTCGACCTCGACGGTACCCGCCTGCTCGGTGCTCTTCAGGCGGATTCCCGACTGCCCACCGTCAACGGCGAGTACGCGGGTCATCAGCGTCTCCGTGACTGCTCGGGGGCAAAGGCCGCCCCGGAGACTTGGGCGGTGAGCTGATATTTATCGCCGCGGTAGTAGCAGTTGGCGATCATAATGATGTTGCCACGTGCATCGGAGTCCACCATCCGAATGCGCAGGCAGGCCTGGTTTTCGCTCACCGTGAGAAGTTCACGTAGGCGCTCATCGGGCAGGACCGGCTCGATGGAAACGCTGGCAGCACCTGGGGCGATGTGGTACCGGGTGCTCAGGAGTTCGTACAGAGACCCCCCAAGGTCACTCCCGTTTATGCCGGGCACAAGGATTTGCGGAATCCACACGGTTTCCACGGCCATGGCTTCCCCGCTACCAAGGCGAAGTCTGGTGAAGCTAACTACAGGGTCACCAGCGGCGATGTGAAGTTGAGCTGCAATCGCGTCGTCCGCAGCGGCAACTCGGTACGCCAGCAGCCGGGAGCTGGGCTGGAGCCCGCGGTCGCGCATGTCTTGGGAGAAAGAGGTGAGCCCAAGCAGACGAACGAACGGCTGTGGGGTGACGTAGGTGCCGGACCCGTGGCGCCGTTCAACGAGGCCCTCCGCAACGAGGCCGTCGACGGCGCGGCGTATCGTCATACGAGCAACACCCCAACGCGCGCTGAGGTCGCGTTCGCTAGGCAGACTCGCCCCCACCGCGGTCGACGCGACGAGTTCTCTCAGCCGTGCCCGCAGTGTGTGTCTCGTTGATTCTTGAACGACTGTCACACGTACATTAGAGCCCATTTCGGCCGCATCAGTAAAGAGCAACGTAGACCACTAAGGGTTGCGCTTAGCCGAAACATACTCGAAACAAATCAGGAAATCACCGCATTCTCGCCGAGAATCGGCTGAACCCGGTTTCTGAAGTAGACCACTACGAGAACTTTGTGCAAGATCGCCTATAGACCAGTTGACGGGGGCTATATGGTGAATCCATGAGTCACATTAGGCCAGCAGGCCCCTATGACCTCCCTGGCACCTATCGTGTCTCGATTCAGACGGCGGATGCTGGGGCTGATGGAAGCGCTCTCTTCACGAACCCCGATCTTCTTGGGCACATCTATGTGGGTGGCTACATCGTTGCTGAGCCGGATCTCGCGTTCGTTCTCGTTGACGGCAACGGCGTAGCCGGATACGTGCTGGGCGCCCGAGATACTCGCCGGTTTGAGGCGTGGCAGGAGCGCGAATGGTGGCCGCGACTCCGGACCCAATACCCGATCACCGGTGGCTCGACACTCGACGACGAGCTCATCTCACACCTCCACACCCCGGTGACAGCGCCGGAGTCTGTGGTCGAACGGTATCCGGCACACCTCCACATTGACCTACTTCCGCGCGCCCAAGGCAAAGGGCTGGGCAGAGTGATGTTGGAAACCCTGTTCGATGCGCTGCGTGCAGGCGGTGTTTCTGGCGTGCACCTCGATGTGGGCGAAGACAATCACAACGCGATTGCGTTCTATCGCCATCTCGGGTTTGTTGAACTCGATCGCGGGGTCGATTCAATCTATATGGGGATGGAGCTATCGTGATCTTGCCCGAATCGACCGCGGCGCCACTCCGGGGCGGGCCAACTCTTCGCTGGGGCGTGCTTGCCCCCGGTGGCATCGCAACGGACTGGGTTGCCGCCATGCACGCATTTACCGACCAGCGGGTAGTGGCGGTCGCCTCGCGGTCGGCACTGCGCGCCGCGGACTTCGCCCACAAGAACGGGATCGATCGCAGCTATGGCAGCTATGAGCAGTTGGTTGCTGACGCCGAGGTCGACATTGTGTATGTGGCGGCACCAAACGCGCTCCACCGGCCGCTTGCCCTGCTCGCGATCGCGGCAGGAAAGCACGTGCTCATCGAGAAGCCGCTTGGCACCGACGAGACCGACGCCCGAGTGATTGTCGATGCCGCCCGTGCTGCTGGCGTGTTCGCGATGGAAGCAATGTGGACCCGATTCTTGCCGCAGACGACGATCATTTCTCGGCTAATTGCAGACGGCGAACTGGGCGACATTGCAATCGTGACGGCTGATTTCGGCGAAAACTTCGGCACGCCGAACGGGCAACCCGTATTCGATCCGGCGATGGGCGGCGGGTCCTTGCGCGACATTGGGATCTACCCGGTGTGGCTTTCACGCTTTGCTCTCGGCGAGCCAATCTCGGCCTTGGCCGCCGGGCGGATGCTCCATACCGGTGTCGATGAACAGGCGGCGATGTATCTTGAATACGCCTCGGGCGCCCAAGCGATACTGCACACGACGATGCGTGCTGCTACACCCACGGAAGCCCGCATCAATGGAACCCGTGCCCGCGTCGAGGTGCGCGCTCCCTTCTATGCGCCGGACGGTTTCGCGTTCGTCCGTGATGACGAGCGAACCGAGTTCACGGATCACACGGGGCTGCGTGGTCGCGAGGGGCTCGCGTTTCAGACAACGGCGATCGCTCACCATCTAGCAGAAGGACGAACCGAGGCTCCGGAACATCCCCTCGATGTGTCGCTCTCGATTCTGCGCACGTTGGACGGGCTGCGCGCGCAGGTTGAGGCGGGCTAGGCAGCCGCTTTTGCGCGTGAGAGGTCGACGAACAGGTCGGTGTTGAACTGGTAAGCGGCGAGCACTTCTTCAATGACTCTGTCGCGCTCAGCGTCGTCCCACTCGACCGCGTCAAGCTGGTCGCGGTACGTGTTCTTGAACTCTTTTGGCTTGGCAATCTGGTCGAACAGGTAGAAGCCAACACCGTTGGTTTCGAAGCCGAACTGGCGTTGCATGATGGTGCGGATGATCTGACCACCGGAGAGGTCGCCGAGGTAGCGGGTGTAGTGGTGGGCGATGAATCCACCGGCCCAGTTTTGGGCGGCGATCTCGCGCACGCGGGCAGCGTAGGCAGCGGCGGTGGGCACAGCGGTGATCTTCTCCCGCCAGTCGGCACCAATCAGGAATTCGAGGTCGGCTTCGATCGCGGGAAGGCGCGTGAGCTGCGAGGTGATGAACGGTGCAGCCACGGAGTCCGTCGAGAAGTGCTCGGCAGCCGCCTCGATTGCTTCATAAATGAAATAGTGCTGAGCGACGAGCGCGATGTAGTCCTCGCGGGTTCCCTTGCCCGTCATCAGGTCTTTCATGAAGTCGGCACCCTCGCTGTCGCCGTGGCTTGACCAGGTGCGCTCACGAAGAGCCTGCGAGAACGGGATTACTGCCACGGGGGTCTCCTAGTAAAAGCGGGGTTAGGTAACCCTCACTCTAGTGGGAGCCCATCCGAGGCAACATCGTACAAGAGTTGGGTATTCGGCCGGGCTGCACCGCGATCGCGCCAGTGCAATGATGCAACTGGAGGTCGGTCGGTAGTGGCTACCCGCTCTTGCTAACGGGACTCATGGTGGGCGCGGTCGGCGCCAATGCCCACGAGCAGAAGCGCAACGGCGGCCGCAAAGTGCAGAACGTTACCGGCGGCGTTCAGCGCCAGAATGTTGAATTCTGAACCAATTAGCAGCAGTCCGGTGAACCCGAGGATAAGAAGCACGAAGCCAAGGACAGCATTGACGGCACGCGCCGCGGCCTGGTTCGACAATCCCGCAAGGGTCAGCACAGCACCGATCACCAGATGGATAACGTTGTGAAAGTCATTTACTTGGAACACATCGGCCAGCAGTCCGCCCTCGGTCGCAAAGAACGAACTTCCTCCGGTAGCGGTGAATCCGAGAAATCCAAGAAGCAGAAACAACGTGCCAACGATGGAACCGAAAACGCGGTTGGGTGATCGAGTCATGGTCGCTTCCGCTCTGGGCGTAGGCGGGGTGTGTGCGTCTTGCCGCACATCTTTAGCGCTCCTCCCTGCGGCGTTAGCTGTGCGGTCGAGCCTCGACGCCCAATCGTGCGCACGCAGCATCGTAGAGCTTCACGATCTCATGGCGGATCTGGGAGCGCTCGCTAATTTCCGTGCTCCAGGGCACGGTCACATGGTGTTCGATGCCGTCAACATCCGAGTATTGCCACGTGCCTTCATGGCCATCGAGCGACACCATGGCCGCCGAAATGGCGGCAGATTCCGCGAACGCACGAACGATGAGCAGGTTGTCATCATTGTGGTCGCTATTCATATGGGCAAGAACTGCGGACACGATTTCTTCGCTGAAGCTGGTCACGGGTCTACGGTACCTGTCGCAGCACGCTGGTGGGGAGTACCGGCGGCATAACCAGCTACTATCCACAGGAGATTCTGGCTGGCTCCCTTGCGTGCTCGTTCGCGCCACACTAGCATGATCAAACGATTGTTCATGAGGGTGGTGCGATGATGCTCACGAAAGACCGTTGGAGCGAAGGCCACGAAGTGACGGAGCGACGAGAAGCCATCAGTCGCACCATCACCGATATCGACACCGCCGTGGTGCGGACAAACCTGCAGCTGATCAATCGACGTACCCGCAACTAGATGCCCGAATACACTGCAACCATGGCTACTTTGAGTGATGTCGCAAACCGCGCCGGAGTTTCGGTGTCGGCGGTTTCGCGTGTGCTGAGCGAGAATCCCGGCGTACGCGTGAGCGCGGCAACACGTCAACGCATTCAGGATGCTGCGCGAGAGCTCAATTACCGCCCCAACTTCACCGCGCGAGCGCTCAAGTCGTCGCGCACCCACGCTGTTGGTCTTGTTGTGCCCGGCGTTACCAACGCGATTTTCGCCGAACTCATGCGGGGAGTCGAAGAAGAGGCCAATAGCAGGGACTACATGGTCCTGATCGCTAGCACCGAACGCTTGCCGAATGGTGAGGAGTCCATTCCGCGCCTCATGGGGGAGGGACGAGTCGATGGCGTGCTTGTGCAGTTCGGCGACCACCAGAGCGGTGATGACCTGCGCACCGTTACAGACAGCGGCTTGCCAGTGATCTCGATCAACACGATCAATCCCGGCCGTGGCGGCTCTGTACGGCTGGAAGACGAGGCCGGAATGCGGCTCGCGATCGAGCACCTCATTGAACTCGGCCACACTCGGATCGGCTACGCCGGCGGTGTGCCGACCTCCGAGTCTGGCCAGCGGCGACTCGCCGGATTCATGGCGGCTATGGCAGACGCGAAGCTCGAAATTGAACCCGATCTCGTCACTGATTTTGGCTACTACCCCAAGCAGGGGGTGCAGGCGCTGGAGGCGATGGCCGAGTTGGCTACGCCTCCCACTGCGGTGGCGGTCGCCAACATCAACGCCGCTCACGGCGTGCTCTCCGAGGCACGGCGGCTGGGCATCCGCGTGCCGGAAGATATGTCGGTCATTGCCATGCACGACACGTGGACCGCCGAAATTGCGGGGCCGCCGCTTACCTGCGTGCGGCTGCCGCTTTATGAACTTGGCCGCGCCGCAATGGCGAGCCTGTGGGAGATCATCAACTCCGGCACAGCCGAAGACCTCGTCATTTCCGATCCAACACCGGAACTCATTGTGCGCGAATCTACTGCGCCACCCGCGCGTTAACACTTTCGAAGGAGCCAACAGTGAAGACCAGATCAACTCTGCGAGGAATTGAACTGACCGAGATCGGTCTCGGGACCGCACAACTGGGCAACCTCTATCGCGAGACCACTGATGCCGAAGTTGAAGAGGGTGTTGCGGCAGCCTGGGATGCGGGCGTTCGCTACTTCGACACCGCACCACACTACGGGCTCGGCCTCTCCGAACGTCGATTGGGGGAGCAGCTACGCACTCACCCCCGCGACGAATACGTGATCTCAAGCAAGGTCGGCAAGCTGCTTGTGCCGAATCCGGGTGGAGAAGACCGGATGGATGACCAAGGTTTCGCCGTGCCTGCCGTCACGAGACGTCAGTGGGACTTCAGCCGCGATGGGATCCTTCGCTCCGTCGAAGAATCTCTTGCCCGCACCGGCCTCGACCACTTCGACGTGCTCTACATGCACGACCCCGACGACCATTTCGAGCAGGCCTCGACCGAGGGCATCTCTGCGCTCATCGAGCTGCGCGAGCAGGGCGTCGTGAAGGCGGTGGGTGCAGGCATGAACTTTGCGGAACCCCTCGCTGAGCTGATTCACCGTGCCGACGTCGACCTCGTGATGTGCGCCGGTCGCTTCACCCTGATTGACGACGCGGCGCTCGCCGGCTTGCTGCCGCTTGCTCACGAACGGAACGTAGGTGTCGTTGTTGCGGGCGTCTATAACTCGGGACTGCTGGGGAGGGACCGCCCCAGCCCCGACGCGACCTTCGATTACGAACCGGTGCCACCGGCAATTCTTGAGCGCGCCAATCGTGTTGCTGATGCGTGTGAGGCTCACGGTGTCACGCTTCCTCAGGCCGCTATCGCCTATGTACTTCGCCATCCAGCGGTCGTTTCGGTTGTCGTTGGCGCGCGCGGGGGAGAGCAGGTTCGACAGAACATCGAACGCTACACCGCCACGATGCCCGACGGGCTCTGGAATGACCTCGAGAGCGCGGGCCTGATCGCAGCGCTGTGACCTTCAGAGTTGTTGTCGCGGGCGACGCCGGTTGCTGGCCGTGGTCGACGGGTCATTGAGGTAAGAGAACAAGGAGAAGGAGACGCCGTGGTCTTTCCCATTATTGATGCCCACCAGCATGTGTGGGATCCGAATCGAGCGCGCTACGACTGGTTGAACGAGTCGCACGATCCGATCAACCAGAAGATGTCCTTCTCCGACCTGCTTCCTGAGCTACGGAATGCCGGGGTCGACTACACCGTGCAGGTGCAGTCTGCTGACAACCTCGATGACACTCGGTTGATGATGGAGTCCGCAGCCGCTCACCACGAAGTCGTCGCGATCGTAGGCTACGCGCCTCTTGACCGTCCAGAGCAGGCAGCTCGGACCCTTGAGTCCTGGCAAGGCGATAGCCGCATGGTGGGTGTTCGCACGCTAGTTCACAATCAACCTGATTCACAGTGGTTGTTGCGGCCCAATGTGGATGAAGGACTATCGGAGCTCGAGCGCGCTGGGCTTAGTTTTGACGTGGTGGCCGAGTCTCAGGAACTTCTTGAGCTCGTTCCGGAGTTGTCGCGGCGGCACCCGGACTTGCGTATGGTGATCGACCATTTGGCAAAGCCACCGATCGGGCGCGGTCAGCAGGAACCGTGGTGGACGGCGATCGCCGCGGCAGCCGAGAATCCGAATGTGTATGCCAAAGTCAGCGGGCTCTACTGCGCTACCGGCGACCTCACGCAGTGGACTACCGACAACGTGCGGCCCTTCTTCGACCGAGCATTAGAAGTCTTTGGGCCCAACCGACTGATGTACGGCGGGGACTGGCCCATCTCTGTTTTGGCCGGTGGCTACACGCGCGTCTGGAATGGCCTCGCGCCGCTGTTTGCAAGCGTAGATGATGCTGATCGAGAGCGGCTGCTCGGCCGCAACGCCGCAGAGTTTTACGCGATCGATCCCGCCCGTATCGGGCTCTAGTCGCTGGCGGCCTCATGGCCCCTTGCCCTTGAGCAACTGATCAATCGTTTGCGCTGGAGAAATCGATGGTATAACGTTTGATCAAAGACGAGATGCCGCTGCGATGGAGGGATAACAATGAAACGAGTAGCCCAAGTCATCGGCCTTCCACCGGAGAACCGCGATGAGTATGAGCGACACCATGCTGCTGTATGGCCAACGGTGCTCGAACGCCTCGCCGCAAGCAACATCCACAACTATTCGATCTACCGGCACGGTGATTTGTTGTTTTCGTATTTCGAGTACACCGGTGACGACTATGACGCCGATCAGGCCGCCATCGCCGCCGATCCCGAAACTCAACGTTGGTGGGCGCTCCAGAATCCGCTACAGCAACCACTCGAGGATCGCGCCGAAGGGGAGTGGTGGAAAGAACTCCCCGAGGTCTTCCACGCCGACTAATCGCACGGCTTACTACCGTTCCGCCACTCTTCCACAACTGTTCTGAACAAGGAGCCCTCTCGCATGACCAAAATTACCGGCGTCGACGTCTACGACGTACGTTTCCCGACCTCCCTCACAGCCGATGGCTCCGACGCCATGAACAAAGACGCCGATTATTCGGCCGCCTATGTTGTGCTCCGCACCGACGAACAAGGTGTTGCCGGATACGGCTTCACGTTCACTATCGGGCGAGGAACTGACATCTGTGTTCTCGCCGCTCAACATCGTGCCGCGCCGCTCATTGGTCGGGACGTTGACGAAATTGTCGGCGATCTCGGCGGCATTTACCGCGAACTCAAGCGCGATTCGCAGCTGCGCTGGCTCGGTCCGGAGAAGGGCGTCGAGCACTTGGCGATGGCTGCCGTGATGAATGCGGTCTGGGATCTTGCTGCCCGCCGCGCCGGGAAACCACTGTGGCGCCTGCTGGCCGACATGACCCCCGAGCAGCTTGTTGATACCGCCGATCTCAAGTACTTGACTGACGCAATTACGCGCGAAGAAGCCATTGCTCTGCTCACCGAGATCGAGCCGGGGAAAGAGCAGCGTATTGCCGAGCTCACCGAGACCGGCTACCCCTGCTACACGACAAGTGCCGGCTGGCTGGGCTACTCCGACGAGAAACTCCGCATGCTCTGCCAAGAGGCCGTGGATGCCGGCTACCGCCACATCAAGCTGAAGGTCGGCGGAGACCTGGAGGAAGACATCCGCCGCTGCCGTATTGCCCGCGAAGTAATCGGCTCAGATGCAAAGCTCATGATCGATGCCAACCAGGTGTGGGACGTTCAAGAGGCCATCGACTGGGTCAAGGCGCTCGCCGAGTTCGAACCGCTCTGGATTGAAGAGCCGACGAGCCCGGATGACGTGCTCGGTCACGCAGCGATCCGCAAGGCTGTTGCCCCGATTGGCGTCGCGACGGGCGAACATGGAATGAACCGCGTGCTCTTCAAGCAGATGTTCCAGGCCGAAGCGATTGACTTTTGCCAGCTCGACTCAGCACGCCTTGCTGGGCCGAACGAGATCATCGCCGTTTACCTGATGGCTAAGAAATTCGGTATTCCGGTTTGCCCACACGCGGGTGGTGTTGGGCTCTGCGAACTCGTGCAGCACCTGTCGATCTTCGACTACGTCGCCGTGTCGGGCACTCTCGAGAACAGGGTTACGGAGTTCGTCGACCACCTGCACGAACACTTCGTCGACCCCTGCATCGTTGAAAACGGCGCCTACCGGGTGCCGATGGCGCCGGGATACTCGGCCCAAATGCACGAATCGTCGCTTGCCGAGTTCTCGTTTCCTGAGGGCAGCTATTGGGCCGGAGTGGCGGAGGCTCGCACCGCATAGAAGCTCGAGCGAGCGGGATGCCGCACCGCGGCAATGGGTAGGCAACGCGCCAGCTAGGCGGCGGGGCGAAGGCCCACCCTCGACCAAAAGGGCTTAGTCAAATAGTAAGTTTCGCGGGGCGAGTCAAAACGACACGCCGCATTACCCCCAAACGGGGGGTGTATTAACGGCGGCCATCGGGGGTACGTTCGTTAATCACCCCCCCCTTTAGGGTACAAAACCCAAAAGATTACATCATCTGCATGACCTGCCTCGCCCGCCTGACCCGCCCCACCTGCGCGCGCTAAGGAGCGTGCCTGACCAAAGTGTGCATCCCCCCTAGTCGTGCGCCTTTGAGAATGACCTAGCCCCGACACCCGAAATGCCGTGATCCCGATGCAAGTGGTAATTCTGCGTCCCCCGAATTCGTTCGCTGCCTGCTCCCACGAGAGATCAACCACCTCAGTGACCACATTCTGCGCTCGAGAGTCGAGCGATGAGTGAGCTCAGAAGGTATCCTCGCCTAACCCAGACCGCTCGATCGCGCGCTCACCTTCGCTTGGTCGATGCCGCTGATTTTCGTCCGATAGCGGCGACCACTCGGCATCCCGACTCCGGCTTGGCATGGACTCGTGCCTATCAAGCGAAGCTACTCATCACGGATGCAGCGATCATCGTTGGCACCGTGTTCACTGCGCTGCTGACCAGATCGCAAGTAACTCGCATCCCCGAGTTTGTTGCCGGAGTGAAGCCGCTAACGTGGCTAGCGCTCGCGACCATCGCGCTCACGTGGATTGCGCTTCTCGAGACGTTCCACACCCGGGATCGGCGAGTTCTCGGCGCAGGACCAACCGAGTACAAACGCCTCATCACCGCCTCGATGACAACCTTCGGGCTCATAGCGCTCATCATGCTGATTCTCGAAGTTGGGGTTCCGGGGACCGCCGCGGTGCTCACAATGGCGCTCGGAGTGGCTGCGCTCCTGACCTGCAGATGGCTGTGGCGCCGGTGGCTAAACAGACAGCGAAAGCTTGGCCGGGCGCTGTCCAGGGCCGTCGTGGTTGGACCACAACACGAAGTCGACTACGTTGTGTCTCGGATCAAGGGAAACCTAACCGCAGCGTTCGCTGTCGTGGGGGTGCTGATCGACCCGGACCACGTTCAATCGTCGGGCCCTGATTCCTGCCCCAACACAAGCGAAGGCTTTGGCCCAGGACAGATTGCGGAGACAGCTGCCGAGCTGGGTGCTGACGCTGTGATTGTCGCTGGCGATCACGGCTGCGGCAATGACTTCATCCGTAATCTTGCTTGGCAGTTGGAGGGCACGGCAGCCGAGCTGATTTTGGCTTCACGCCTCGCGAACATTGCCGGACCGCGCATTCACTTTCGGCCCGTTGAGGGCCTTCCGCTTATTCATGTCGAGATCCCGCAATTCGAGGGAGGAAAGCACGTCGTTAAACGCGGAATGGATATTGTCGTCTCCGCCCTTGCCCTAGTAATCCTCTCGCCCTTGTTCTTAATCGTGGCGATGCTCATACGGCTTGACAGCCCTGGCGATGCCTTCTTCAGTCAGGTTCGAGTGGGCCGAAATCTTGAGACATTCCGAATGTTTAAGTTCCGATCGATGGTCACCGATGCGCCAGAGAAGCTCGCCGAACTCGCTGGACAGAACGAAGGCTCGGGCGTGCTCTTCAAGCTAAGAAACGACCCCCGAGTAACAGGCATCGGCCGTATCCTCCGTAAGTATTCGATCGATGAACTTCCCCAGATTTGGAACGTCTTGAAGGGAGACATGAGCCTGGTGGGACCGAGGCCACCGCTACCAAACGAAGCGCGCGCGTATAAGGGAATGGTCAATCGGCGGATGTACATCAAACCGGGTCTCACCGGAATGTGGCAAATCAATGGTCGCTCCGATCTCAACTGGGAAGACAGCATGCGTCTCGACCTGTACTACGTGGAGAATTGGTCTGTCGTCGGTGACCTCATCATCATGTGGCGCACGTTCAAAGTGCTTGTCCGCCCGGTTGGAGCGTACTGATCATGATTGCCCCAGTCGGCCTCCGTGATGGTGCTGAGGGCTGCCTGAATAACAACCACCGTTGGGTTGGTCTCGCGGTGCCAGATCGCCCTCGCAGTTACCGTCGGGAGGTACGCGAGGGCAAACACCCGTCGCTGATGTGCGTTACGAAAGGCGGTACTTTCGTGCACGCGAACGATGCCAGATCGAGCAACAGGGTCGTGATGGAGCCGGCGGTCATCTCGGGGGGCCGCAGTGCCCCGCGACTCGCTTTGGCTGGTTTCGAACGCCAAGTCTGCCAGCATTGCGAGGCGGACTGCGCTATCAGCGGCGGGCTAACCTTCGAAGGCGGTTAGCCGCTGACGAGCTTCCGTCGGGCCGATTCGCACGCCTTTCGGGAACGCCGGCCACGGCAGGCACTCTCATATCAATGACGCTTCCACAGGAATAAGGTGAGGTCGTTTGGCGTTCACCCCGGAGACGACCCACCGCAGAACACGCCGTGCGCCGTGCAGTTTCAGCGCTCTTCTCCCCATAGCGATCAGGATTGATATGACTCTCACGCAGCAACTCAAAGACCGCGCCGACTCATCGGCGGCCACGAAGTCATCCGAAGATCAAGACACTCTCGACAACTCGGTGCGCGAGGTTGAGCACGCAGGCATCGTGAACAATGCGCTGAAGGTGGGCGACAAGGCCCCAGATTTTGCGTTAGCCGATGCCCGCGGAACAACCGTGCGGTTGAGCGAGCTGCTGGAGGCTGGCCCCGTCGTGGTTGCCTTCTACCGTGGCGCATGGTGCCCCTACTGCAATCTTGAACTCAAAGCCCTGCAACAGATGCTGCCCGAGTTCCGTGCCGCTGGCACCACGCTGGTTGCGATTTCGCCGCAAACCCCAGACGAATCGCTTTCAACCGAAGAGAAGAACAACTTGGAGTTCCCCGTGCTCTCCGATGGCGAACTTGAAGCTATCAACGGGTTCGGGCTTATTCATCCGGTGGATGACCGTACGAGAGCGTTCTATGAGAAGGCGGGCTACGATCTGGTTAGGTCGAACGGTGCAACCGGATGGCAACTGCCGCTGCCCGCAACCTATGTGATTAAGCAGGACGGCACCATTGCCTTCGCTTTTGTTGACGCTGACTACAAGCTGCGGGCCGAGCCCTCTGATGTGCTTGAGGTTGTGAAGGGGCTCTAGCGCATGGTCGGGACGTTCGGCGCGCGCAACTGTGGGGCCGCGCCACGAGCGTAGTCTGGAGCGATGTTCGTTGCCCACCGACTCCTTGTTTGTGGTGCGATCATCACCACCCTCGTCGTCGGGCGGCGTTGGCAGGATTCCCCCTTCGGAAAGTAGAAATCGAATGTCTCACCAGTTCGCCAGCTATGTCGCGATCGGCGACAGTTTCACCGAAGGTGTCGGAGATGAACTGCCGGATGGTCGCGTGCGTGGCTGGGCAGACCAGGTTGCGTTGGGCCTCGCGCTGGCATCACCCGCGCCGTTTTCGTACGCGAATCTCGCGATCCGCGGGCGACTACTCGCACCCATCGCTGGCGAGCAACTGAATGCGGCGGTCGCTCTTCGACCAGCGCTGATGAGCATCAACGGTGGTGGCAACGACATCATGCGCCCCCGGGTTTCGCTGGAATCGATCACTGACCAATTGCTTGCCGCGGTCGATGCGGCGACGGCGGATGGCATCCACGTACTGTTGCTGAGTGGCGGCAACCCCAGCAAACATCTTCCATTTGGGTCGGTGATGGAGACCAGGGGCGAACGCCTGGCGCAAGAGGTACTGTCGCGGCTACCCAAGGACAACGTGACATTTGTCAACAACTGGGCCGATCGTGAACTTGCCGAACTGCGCTACTGGTCGATCGACAAACTGCACCTCAACGCCCGAGGGCACGCGCGCGTCGCCAGCAATGTCCTGTCGGCGTTGGAGGTTCCGGTTCCTGATTTCGCGTCAGACGAAGGACCAGCGGATGATGCGCGCCCCCGCACCGCGGCCTACTGGCGTGAATACGTTCTGCCGTGGATCGGCCGCCGGCTAACGGGGCGTTCCTCGGGCGACAACCGTGAACCTAAGAGCGCGACCCTGCAGCCGGTATCAACCGACCGGTTGAGCTAAGACCGCTAGCGCACCAATTCTGGAGGAGTATCCATGACACCAGCACCCACGACCTACGAGGTTCACGGGCGAAGCGTTGCCGGTGGGGCGGCAACGATCGATGCCGGTAATCAGTCGGTTCCGATCGATGCGCGCTGGGCGGCCGAAGAGCCGTCCGGCCTGCCGGGCCCCGCCGAATTGCTCGCGTCCGCTTTGGCCGCATGCATGCTCAAGAATCTGGAGCGCTCCAGCTCGCTCATGCCGTTCAGCTATGTGAGCGCCGAAGTTAGTGTTCGTTCTCGTCGGCAGGATGCCCCTCCACAATTTGTCGAGTTTGAATACGAGATCCGGCTCGTCACCAACGAAGATGAGCGACGCGTCGAGCTGTTGCACCGCAACCTTAACCACTACGGAACCGTCTACAACACGCTCGCCGCGGTGGCAGACGTTCACGGCACTATCGTCGTCGTGAAGCCACCCGCCGAGGGCTAGGCCCGCGCCGCTAACAGCGCAGCGAGATGAGGCAACTGGGCTCGATCCGCTAGCGCCGAACCAACGGCAACAACCTTGGCGCCTGCGTTGAGATATTCGCCGGCGTTGCCCGCATCCATTCCGCCGGTGGCGACGAAATGCATCGCGGGGAATGGTCCACGCATGGCGCCGAACCAACTGGTGCCCAGAATGGATGCCGGAAAGGCCTTCACCCAGGTGAGGCCGGCGGTCTGTGCGCTTTGAACTTCGGTCGCGGTGGCGACGCCGGGTAGTGGCGGCATCCCCGCTTCGAATGAGGCTCTGACGACCTCGAGGTCGAAGCCGGGACTCACGGTGAACGCCGCCCCAGCATCCGCTGCCTGACGCACGTGCTCGAGGGTAACGACGGTTCCGGCCCCAACGGCCCTGCCGAGCGCCTTGCCGGCGGTGACAACCGCGCGCAGAGCATCAACGTCTTCGTCGCTTTGGATTGGCAGCTCAACGGAGTTGATGCCGAGCTTCCACGCCGTTTGCGCCAGACCGACACTGCGCTCGACCCCGAAGCCGCGAAGGATCGCCATGAGGGGCTGACCGTCGAAGAGCTGGTCGAGGGATTCGTTAGAGATCTTAGCTATGGGAGAGCCTTTCGTGAGCGAGTGAGATCGAGGAGGGAGAAGAGCTGGAGGAGTCAAAAGTCAGAGCGTGGGGAGGTCAGTGGTGGATTTCAAGACCAGGGCGGCGCGATCGTGGCCAAGGCGCAATCGCTGCTCGGGGGAGAGCCCGCTGAGGTAGCCGCTGAGGTAGCCAGCCGCGAAGGCATCCCCGGCACCGACGGCCTCGACAACATCCACTTTGTGGGCGGGGACGAACACGTGGCCGTCTGTGTTGAATTCGGTGGCGCCGACGTCGCCGTCTTTGATGACCAAGAAGTCGGGGTTGCCGAGCAGTGCGCGCACTTCGTCGGGAGTCGTCGTGCCCCAGAGCACTTCGGCCTCATCGAGGCCGACGAGCACGATGGTGGCGCGACGAGCGAGAGCTAGCAACGTGGGGCCAGCTTCATCGACCGGCCACAGAGCAGCGCGGTAGTTCACGTCGAAGCTCACCACGGTGTCGCTCCGTTGGGCGCGATCGAGCACTGAATCGATGAGGTCGGCACAGGTAGCCGAGAGTGACGGCGTGATCCCTGAGATGTGGGTGATGGCCGCTTGCTCGAGCAGAACCGCGGCGAAATCGTTCGGTGTCATCGCCGACGCGGCCGAGCCCGCGCGATAGTAGGTCACGCCGTTGCCAGGATCTTTGAAGTAGAAGCCGGTGGGGGCGTCCGGACTGAATTTCACGAGACTCGTGTCGACACCACGCTCGCGCAATTGACGTTCGACGCGACGGCCGAAAGCATCGGAGCCGACGTGGCTTGCCCACGCGGCGTGATGGCCGAGCGCCGAGAGGTGCACAGCGACGTTTGACTCGGCGCCACCTGTTTCGAGGTAGAACAGTTCGGCGGTTTCGATGGGTTCGGCGGCCGTGGGCGTAATGAGCACCATGGTTTCGCCAATCGTAATGACCTCCGGCTGCGTCGTCGTCTGCACGATCCCACTATCGACTATGTGCGCATCTTGTGCAAGGCTATTGCATATAGTGCAACACACACCGACGCGGTAGAACTCTGCCTGTGTAGCCACGAAAGGGAGCCCGGATGTCGCAGAGCGTTCGTCGTGCAGCACGCATCGTCGATTCGATCGCCCGTCGCGCGGCAACTGTCAGTGAGCTGGCTGAAGAGTTCGGAGTGCACCGCTCCACGATGTTCCGCGAAGTGCAGTCGCTCGAAGCGGTCGGCTACCTGCGCAAGCGAAAGAATGGCGAGTACGTGCTCGGCCTGCACCTCATCGCTCTCGCGCACCAGGCAGCCGACAATCTCGACCTCGCCGAAATCGCCCACGATCGGTTGGTCAAACTGCAGCGCATCGTAGGCAACACGATCCATCTCGCTGCGGTGGTCGACCAGAGCATCGTCTATGTCGACAAGGTCGAGGACACCAGCGGGGTGCGAATGTACTCCCGTATAGGAAGCCCGGTGCGGGCGTATTGCAGTGGGGTGGGCAAAGCAATTTTGGCCGAATTGCCCTCTACCGATCGCGATGCCGTACTCGCCGGCGAGGTGTGGGCAAAGTTCACTGACAAGACCTTGACATCAAGGGATCAGCTTGATGCCGAGCTAGCAAAAGTGCACGCGCGCGGCTGGGCAGCAGACGATGGCGAGTTTGAGAACTTTGTGAACTGCATCGCGGTGCCGATTTGTGGCCCAGCCGGTGTGGTCGGTGCGCTGTCGATCACCGCGATTCGGATGGTTGCCGACCTGGACACCCTGAAGCTCCAGTTGCCGCGGTTGCAGGATGTCGCGCGCGAAATCTCCGCAGAGCTCGGCAGCATGTAGCGTGACCTCCGGCGCTCGCTGTCGCCTCCAGGCTACTGAGTTGGATCAAACACCCGACCGTCGTCGTTCTGAACAGCCCAACTGAACCACATTTCGAAGTAGAACGGGATCTCGTGTCCGTCTGGCCCGAGAATGTGCAGCTCGCCGCCAGCCTTTTCTAAGGAGATGGCTTGGCCGTCGACGGTAGTTTCGTAGCTTTGACCGTCTTCCAGCAGCAACCAGGGCGCGGCAACCGAAGTCTTGCCAACGCTAAAGGCAACGAAGATGTCCTTTGACGGGTACCTGTCGTCAATGCGGCTGGGCACGAAGTAGAAGGCATCGTCTTCGTCGTAGCCGGCGTAAGGGTTATTGGCGTAGTCACGGGAGTGCCCCGTGTCTTCGCTGACGATCATTGTTTCGGGGTAGCGGTTCTTGATCTCGCCGACGCTGAGAAGTTGAAAGCTGTGCAGCTCGAGCTGGTGAGGAAAGAACTCTCCGGCGAGTGCCTTACCGGTGCTCTGCTGCCAGAGTGTTTCGGTGCGGCGATCGAACATGATCATGTTGCTCTCCAAGAGCCCACCGCTGACGCCGAACGTGGTGGAATCCCCGCCCGGAAGCACGCTGTCAAAGACGGCAGCGCTGCCACACAGGGGACAGAAGGTCACAGAAATAGGTGAACCATCGATGGTGTCGTTGACGATCTCATGCCAAACAAGAATGTTGTAGGGGTACGCCTTGGTTTCGGAGTCTCCCCGCACCAGAATCGCCTGCACGGCATCAGGATGCGCGAAACTCGATATCGGTTCAAATTGGGGTTCGTCAATAGCGGGGATACCGTCCTTCGGCGGCCCACCATTGAGGGCCAGGCTGATGGCCGGGTCGGCTCTCTCCCAGTCGGTGTTGGGAAAGCTCTGTCGCAGAAAGCCAGGAATCTCGAACGCGCCCGATGTGGGGTCGGCTGCCGGAGACGACTCTGGTGTCGACGGCGAGTTGGTGAGCACTGCGAACGTGATCGCCGCGGCGACGGCTGCGGCGACGGCAATTGCGAGCGTAATCGCCGTAGTTCGCTTACTCATGGCCTGCCTCCCTGTCGTGTTGCAGGTCGTGCATGGTGCGCTCAGGCTAGGCCTTAAAGTGTTGGATCGTCTGTGAAGCGGGCCTCAACGGGCACGAACGTCAGATGCGTGGAGCACATTGGTGCGCTCGGGACCCGACTGGAGGATTAGGAAACCGCGCTTGAGCCCGCCCAGAGATTAATGCCAGCATCTTTGGCGTGCTCGTCGATCGTGGCCAACTCGGCCGATTCGAATTCGAGATTCTGAACCGCGGCAAGGTTTTGCTCAAGTTGCGCCACGCTTGAGGCGCCGATGAGGGCCGAGGTGACGCGCGCGTCGCGAAGTGCCCACGAGATCGCGAGCTGTGCGAGCGATTGCCCGCGGCCGGCCGCGATTTCGTTGAGCGCCTTCACGCTGCCGAGAGTCTGCTCGTTGATCATTCCCGACTTCAATGAACCGCCCTTCGCTGCGCGCGAATCTGCCGGAATCTCGCCCAGATAGCGATCCGTGAGTAGCCCCTGAGCCAGCGGTGAAAAGGCGATAACGCCAAGGCCGAGTTCGTCAACGGTGTCAAGCAGTCCGTCCTCAATCCAGCGATTGAACATTGAGTAGGAAGGCTGGTGGATGACCAGCGGCGTGCCGAGATCATTCATGATGCGCACAGCTTCGCGAGTGCGTTCAGGCGAATAGCTTGAGATACCCGCATAGAGTGCTCGGCCAGACGTCACCGCGGTGTGCAGAGCGCCCATTGTCTCCTCGAGAGGAGTGTCCGGGTCTGCCCGGTGGGAGTAGAAAATATCGACATAGTCGAGGCCGAGTCGGTGCAGCGACTGGTCGAGGCTCGCCAGCAGATACTTGCGCGAGCCCATGACGCCATAGGGTCCCGGCCACATGTCGTAGCCAGCCTTGCTGGAGATGATCATCTCGTCGCGGTAGGGCAACAAATCCTCGCTGAGGATTCGGCCAAAGTTTGATTCGGCAGAACCAGCCGGCGGCCCGTAGTTGTTAGCGAGATCAAAGTGCGTAACGCCGAGGTCAAAGGCTCGGCGAATGATGGCCCGCTGGGTCTCGATGGGCTTGTCATTTCCGAAGTTCTGCCAGAGCCCGAGCGACACTGCTGGTAGTTTCAGGCCGCTACGCCCAACCCGGCGGTAGGGCATCGGTTCGTAGCGGGCATCATCAGCGACATAGACCATGCGTTGATTTTGTCATGATTCTCGCAGAGCCGAGAATTATGGATCTTCGACGTCTACCGCGGTTTGTGGGGAGCCTGAGCCCGCCGCAGGTCCCGGGCGGCATCGGCCGCTGCCGCTTCCTGCGGGGTGGGGGCCGTGCCGCCGAGGTGACGCGGATGCCACCATTGGCCGGCGCCGTCAAGCGGATAGGTCTGTCGCGCCGTTGCGAGAAGGCTCTCCATGGTCGTCTTGAGCCTCGCGGTTGCCGTCACCGCGTCATCCGAAGCCGCAACCGTGATGGGCTCGCCCACGGCCATGACAATCGGGACGCCGATACGCTCACGCAGCGTAATCTTGCGGTTCTTGGTCATGAGACGCTGCCCGCCCCACAGCGCGACCGGAATGAGGGGAACGCCAGCCTCCGCAGCCAAACGGGCCGCTCCCGTCTTGAAATCGCGAATCGTGAAGGACGCGCTCACCCCGGCTTCGGGAAACACCCCAATGAGCTCACCAGATTTCAGCGCGGTGACGGCTGAAGCATAGGCCTCGGCCCCCGCCTTCATATCCACGGGAATATGTCTCATGTTGCGCATGAACGAGCCGACTATTCGCTTCTCAAACACGCTTTTCTTTGCCATAAAGCGGATGCGGCGGCGGTTGTGGAGCCACAGTGCCCACTCGACGAGGGCAAACTCTAGGTAACCGAAGTGGGTCATGGCGATGATGGCCCCGCCATCACTGGGGAGATTGTGAGCCCCGATCACGGTGCGGCGCACTCGAAGCGCACCAAACATGGCGCGACCGGCGCCGATCGCCGCGGTGTAGATTGGCTCGTTGCGGTACTTCATGGCCTCATTTTATGAGCGTGGGATGGGAGCGCGCCGATTCCATTCCGGCGCTGAGTGAGCTAGGCCACACACGCAGCAGCCGCAGTAGACGTAGCATTGCCCGATGAAGAAGACCAGCGCGGCAGCACTGTGGAGAGCCGGGGCACTCGTCGTGTTCCTTGCAGCTGTCGTAATTCTCGCCGTTGTGCTGGAGCTTCCGTCCGTGGATCAGATCCGTGCCTGGACCGAGGGCGCGGGCATTCTAGGCTTCACCGGTTTCGTTGTCGGCTATGCCCTAGTCACTCTTGCCCCCGTGCCGAAAACCGTCATCAGTATCGCGGCAGGTGTCGTGTGGGGAATGGCGGCGGGGGTCGTGCTCGTGTTTCTGGGAGCTCTTCTCGGTGCTACGCTCGCGTTCATTCTGGGGCGGCTCCTCGGGCGCGACGCGGTCGAGCGGTTTACCGGAGGGCGAGTGCATGCCATTGACGAGATGTTGCGCCGGCGCGGTCTGCTCTCCGTAATCGGGGTTCGGCTCATCCCGCTGATCCCGTTCACTGCCGTGAACTACACGGCCGGCCTCACTGCCGTCCGCATCCGGGACTACGCCCTTGGCACGGTCATAGGAATCATCCCGGGCACTATCGCGTATGTTGCCGTTGGAGCCTACGGTGCAGAGCTCAACACTGCTTTCTTTGTCGCTCTGGGGGTGCTCGGCTTCCTCACCGTTGGCGGACTTGTAGGAGCGAACCGGTTTCGCAAAAACCAGAAAGTCTCGCAGCAGAAAGCTGCCGATCCGGCGCCGGAACAGTCCTAGCCGTCACGGGAGGCTGCGCGACCTCTGCCCCAGCTATTCCGGCACGGTCCACAGTGCCTCGCACGGCAGGCTCACGGTCACGAGATCTCCGATCGCCAGTGGTTGCCCTGGGGCGGCCTCGGTGTGGACTTCAGCATCCGCGACCCGCACGATAACTTCGCGGCGGGGGCCCCGCTGAGCGGTTGCCGTGACGACACCGTTCAGTTCTCGCGGGCCGAAACGTTCGCAGGCCGCAACGTCTACGTGATTGGTGCCGGGAGCCGCACCATCCGCCCCGTTGCTGGGCCGGCGCAGCGTGGCGGTGACGGCTTCGTGGCGGAAGACGAGAGTTGCGGGGCCAGCGTCGACATCGGCACCGAGGGCGACCGCGCCCAGAGCAGAACGATGCACGCCGTTCTCGATCGTGCCCTCGAATGCGTTCGTGCCGCCAAGCAACCGGGCGACGGCGAGGGAGGCGGGCCGATGAAAGACATGATCGACGGTGTCGTGCTGCAGCAGTTGGCCGTTCTCGAGCACGACAATGCGTTCAGCCATCGCACTGGCTTCAGCGTGGTCGTGCGTGACGAACAGGATGGTCGGGTTCACGGCGTCGCGAATTTCGGTGATCATGGCGTGCATGTCGTTCTTGAGCCCGGGGTCGAGGGCGCTGAAGGGTTCGTCGAGCAACAGCACCGACGGCTTCGCGGCAAGTGCCCGGGCCACCGCCACACGTTGTTGTTGGCCTCCCGACAGCGATTGCGGGGAACGCCCGCCGAACTCCGCCATGCGCACGAGTTCGAGATGTTCGCGCGCACGCTCCCGCGCCTGAACGCGGCTGAGACCCGCGGCGCGATCGGCGAACGCCACGTTGTCGAGCACCGTCAAATGCGGGAAGAGCAGCGGGCGCTGAAAGACCATTGCGATGCCACGTTCTTCGGGAAGCAGTGCCGTGACATCCCGACCGGCCAAGCGCACACGACCGCCGTTGGCGTCCTCGAGGCCCGCGATGATGCGCAGAATTGTGCTCTTGCCCGAGCCGCTTGGCCCGACGATCGCGGTGCTCGTACCCGGAAGAATGTCGAGGTTCACTCCCTGAAGAGCCGCCGGGGAGGCTGCGGAATAGGTTTTTGTGACGGCCGTGAGGGTAATGGCGGAGGGCATCAATTCAGTGACCATCATTGTCTCCCTGGGTTGAGGTTGCGGGCACGCGAGACGAACGCGAGAAGGATGAGGGGCGGGATCACCGCAGAGAGAGACAACACTGCCACGCTCGATTCATTGCCAATTCCGGATGCGCTGGAGGCGATGATCAGCGGCAGAGTCACCAGCTGCCCGCCACCCACCACTAGCGTGACGAGGTAATCGCTCCAACCGACCAAGAAGGCGAGGAATGCCGACCGGGCCAGCGCCGGGGCAATCAGGGGGAGCTGGATGCGCCACAGCGCGAACCGGGACGTGGCCCCGAGGGTGCGTGCCGCCTCATCAAAGCCGTCATCGTAGGCGGCGTACGCGACCCGCATCGAGAAGGTTGTGTAGGGAATCGCCACGACCACGAGCACGAGAATCACTCCGAGATCGGGTGGCACCCACGCTCGCAACAACACGACGTTGATGCCAAGAACGGCGGCGAACGGCGGCAGCAGCACGGGGGAGAAAAGCAGCACGCTCACGAGTCGACCGAACGGCAAGTTGCGGCGGGAAAGCGCGCGGGCGGCCATCGCCCCGACGGGGGTCGCAATGGCGGCGACGATCAGCGAGAGCAGCAGCGAATCACCAAATGCACTAACAGCACCGTTCGAGATGGCGGCGCTGAGGCCAGCCGTCCCCAGAGTCGTAGGTAGCACGTTCGGAGCCGACCACGAGTTCGCGAACGACCAGAGCACGAGCGGCAGGAACGGCAGCGCGAACCACAGCGCTATGAGGGCGGTCGAAAGTATGCGCGCGCTGCGCGTCACTCCCCGCGATTGCGAGAGGGGGCGGCCGGCATCGCCCGGCATCCGCCGTTCGCGCTGGTCACGGTGCGCACGATCCACGTTTACATTGCTCGTAGAGAGAGTCATCGCCACGCTCGCATTCGCCGCAAGCCGAGCATCGCGACGGCCACGACTACAGCAGTGAGCGCGACCGTAATGACGCCGATGGCCGCAGCCTCCGGCCGGGCGGTCAGGCTTGCGGAATTGAAGAGCCGCAGCGCCATGACCGAGAGCGGTTCGGGGTAGGTCTTGCCGAGCATCCACGCCACCTCGTAGGAGCCGAGCGTGTAGGCGAAAGCTATCGCGGATGCCACCAGCAGTGATGGTGCCGCCAGCGGGAACAGAACGAGACGCAGTCGCGCAAAGCGGTGCGCCCCCAGCACAGCCGCGGTCTCGTCGTAGGAGGTGATGCGGGTCGCGAGGGTGCCGACGATGATGAGCGCGATGAACGCCGATTCCTTCCACGCGTATTCGGCAATCACGGCGAACCAGGTTGGCCCGGCGACGAGCGCTGGCCACGCGTCAGGCGAGACACCGAGTAGTCGAGCGAGTACACCAGCATCAGAGAGCAGCAGCCCCACGGTCGCCGCCCCGACAAGGTGTGGAACCGTCACTGCCGCAGCGCCGAGCGCACCCACGATGCGACCGCCCCAATTGCCCGAAATGATGAGCACCGCGGTGAAGAACCCGACAACGGCAGCGATCGTGGTCGACACCACCGCGATAGAGAGGGAGAGAAGAGCCGAGGTCAGTAGCTCATCGGTGTCACCGAACGCGGCGGTACTGAGCTTGGCGGCGCCGACCAGCGGCATGAGACCGAGGCTCTGAAGCAGCGTCATGCCCACCCCGCCAATCACCACGAAGGAGACAGGGACCACGGCGGGCAGCACCAGCAGCGCCGCCCGAAGGCGGTGGCGCCGCGTCCGAACCGGCCCAAGCGCCAGCGGTGCTACCGTCGGCTCAGTCGTCATAGGCCGGCAGCGATCCGGGTGCGCCAGGCCTCATCGAGAGCGGGAACCCACTCGGCTGAAAGCTCCGGGTTGGCGTTGCGCGACAACACGTCAAAGCGTGGCACCACGGGCGAGTCCGGCAGCGCATCGAAGAGCGCACGATCAGCCGCGGATAGAGCATCCACATCAAGAACCGTGAACTGGCCCCACACCGCCGGGTCAGCCTTCGCGACCTGCTGCTCAACCGACAGCGCTTCGTTAGCGACGACCATGGCACCCGCGATGTTGCCCGAGTTGCTGGGGATGCCGAAGAAGCTCGCGTTGCCGAGCGTTCCGTCGTCGACGGTCAGCACTCGTGTCGTGTCGGGAAGGGTGCTGTTCGCCACGAGAGCAGTGAGGGTTGCGGGGCCGTAGGTCATCATCATGTCGAGCTCACCATCCGCAAACAGCTTCGTGAGCTGTTCGGATGTCGCCGGGTACGTGCTGCCTTCGCGCCACAGTGACGGGGCGAGTGCTTCTAACCGGTCGAAGAGGGCAGGAGATAGTTCGTCGAAGGCCTCATCGCTGTACACGGACGGGACATTCTCGTGGCCGCCGGAGACGCTGTACAGCACAGACCGCAGGAAAGCGGAGCCGGTGAAGTCGGGAGCGGCCGGGTAGGTGAAGCGGCCGGGATTGGCTTCGGCCCACTCGAGAATGCCCTCGACCGTGGTCGGAGGGTTCTCCACCGTGGCCGAGTTGTAGACAAACGAGAACTGCGCTTTGTGCCAGGGAGCTTCGCAACCATCGACGGGCGTTCCGAAGTCCTCCGTGAGCAACGGATCGGTGGCGGATACCGCCGTCATGTTGGGCAGAAGTCCAGTCCAGTCGCAGAACCAGGCGTCTGCCTGCTTGCCGGTGCGGAAGTTGTCGCCATTGATCCACACGAGGTCGACAGCCCCATCATTGTTTCTGCCGGCCTGCAACTCAGTAAATACTCGATTGAGCGCATCCTTGGTGTCGGCAATCGGGACCCGTTCGAGCGTGACGCCCTGCACGGCCACCGCCGGAGCCAACACGTTGTCGACGTAGGCGTTGCCCTGATCGTCGCCGCCCCACATCCACAGTTTCACGGTCTGACCGTCCGCCGCGATCTGCACGTCAGCCCAGTCGAAGAATTCAGGGCCGCGCGGGGTGTTCGTCGGCGCCGAGCATGCGCTGAGAGCCACTGCCGTCACCGTTGCGGTGGCTAGACCAGCAAGAATGCGGTGGCGTGCGGTCGTGGCGGTCGGACGACGGAACGGACTGCGAATCTGCACGTACGTTCTCCTTTACGATCGGTACGACGATAGGGGCGCCGCACACCCGGTGCAGCAAACCTCAACACTAGGTGCGAAGAACTTCGTTGCTCAGTAAGCCACATCACATACGCAGCGCCGAACACCGTCATAGCATTAGCCAAATGAAAAAGAACCGCACCTCTTCCCTCTGGAAAGCTGGCGCGTTTGTCGTCTTCCTCATCGCGATAGTGGTCGTTGCTCTCACCGTGGAAATTCCCACCGTCGATGAGATCCAAGCCTGGGCCGAAAGCACCGGAACACTCGGTCTAACAATCTTCGTGGTCGCCTACGCCCTCCTCACTCTCACCCCCGCGCCCAAAGCCGTCATCAGCGCCGCAGCCGGTCTGGCCTGGGGGCTCTGGCTCGGCACGTTTCTCGTGCTCGTCGGGGCCGTCGCGGGCGCAGCACTCTCATTCTGGATCGGTCGGATCCTCGGCCGCGACGCCGTCGAGCAGTACACCGGTGGCCGGGTGCGGGCGGTCGACGAGATGCTGCAGAAGCGGGGCCTACTTTCCGTGATTGTGCTTCGCCTCATCCCGCTCATCCCATTCACTGTTATCAACTACGCGGCGGGTCTAACAGCCGTGCGCGTGCGTGACTACATGCTCGGAACCGCCCTCGGCATCATGCCGGGCACGATGGCCTTCGTCGCGGTCGGTGCCTACGGAGCTGACCTCGGCGGTGGTTTCTTCATCGCCCTCGTAGCACTTGCCATCCTCACGATTGGCGGCGGCATTGTCGCTGGTCGGCTGCGCAAGAAGGACGCGGCGGCAGCTGCAGCCGCTGACAGTGCTGCCGTGGAGAGCAGCTAATCATGCTGGATGTCCAGCTACGCCGAGCGGTCAGCAAGCCTCTCAACGCTGTGGCGTCCGCCCTCGATGTGCCCTGGATCACGCCCGACCGAATCACCGTGGCGGGGCTCGTTATCGGGCTGAGCAGTGCGGCGCTCGCCGCCACCCAACTCTGGGCCCTGGCGGTAGTCGCGTGGCTGTTCTCGCGAGTGCTGGACGGGCTCGACGGAACGCTAGCTCGACGCCGACGTGCTGCGGCGTCCGACCCTCGTTCGGGCACCGCTAGCGAAGCCGGCGGATTTCTCGATATCGTCGCCGACTTCGTGGTGTACGGCGCGACGGTTCTCGGCATTGCGATCGGCGCCACGACCGCGTTTGGTGCTCCGTGGTGGCCGTTCTTGGTCGTCCTGTTCGCCTATTACATCAACGGCGCTGCGTTCCTAGCGTTCTCGTCGATCGCCGAACGCACGGGCCGCACACTTTCAGATGACGACAACCGCTCCCTCTTCTTTCTTGGTCGGATCGCGGAGGGCGGTGAGACGGTATTCGTTCACACCCTTTGGCTCCTGCTGCCGTTTATCGCCTGGCAGATCGCGATCGCGTGGAGCATTGTCGTTATGGTTAGTGCTGTGCAGCGCGTGATCGTCGGCTACCGACTGCTGCGCTAGCGGCGTGGTCGGCCCAGCAGTGCGCGCCGTACTCGAACCAGCAGTTGGATGCCCGACTTTACGACACCGCTCTTCAGGCGATACTGCACGTCGGCAATGGCGGCGTTCCAGAGCGCATCGCTGAACGTCGGATAGGCGTGAGTTGCGCTCGCCAGGGCGCTAGTCGAGAGCTTCGCGCTCACGGCAACCGTCAGCTCGCCGAGGCTTTCGCCCGCGCGCGGCCCCACGATGGTGCCGCCGAGAACCCGCCCGCCGGAGCTGACAACGATCTGGGCGAACCCGTCCTGCTCACCTTCAGCGATGGCGCGGTCGGTGGTGGCGTGTTCGCCGGTGAAGACGCGGTGCTTGCCTTCGAGAGCATCCGCAGCGGTGAGGCCAACGGCGGCAATTTCGGGCGAGGTGAAGGTTACGCGGGGCACGACGGCCTCGTTGAACTTGCGACGTAGTCCGAGAATGGCGTTGGTGCCGGCGGTGCTTCCACTAACGCCGGCAATGTGACTGAATTTCGGCAGCCCGGCAACGTCTCCCGCAGACCAGATGTGCTTATTTGTGGTGCGCAGCGATGCATCCACGTCGATGTAGCCGCGTTCGGTGACGGCAACGCCGGCCGTTTCGGGAGAGAGCGCGCCGAGGTTAGGGGTGCGGCCGACGGCGGCAAGTAGACGATCGAAGGGCACGCGGGTGCCATCATCGAGCACGAGTTCGCCGCCGAGGCCATCGGTTGACACCACTTCGGTCGCGCTGCGGCCGTGCAGCACGGTGATGCCGTCGCGGTCGAACGTTGCCTGAAGTACGGAGCTTGCCCGTTCCTCTTCGGCGGGAAGGATGCGGCTGCTGCGGTTGACGATCGTCACGACGGAACCGAGTCTCGCCATCGCCTGACCGAGCTCACTGCCGATCGCACCGCCGCCGAGAACCACCAGCCGCTTGGGCAGCTCGTTGAGTTCCCAGATGGTGTCGCTCGTGAGCATCTGGATGCTCTCGGAGCCTACGAAGGTGGGGACGCGTGGCGCGGTGCCGGTCGCGATGACCGCCTGCACGAAGGTGTGCGGAGTGCCGTCGATCTCGAGGGAGTGGCGACCGGTGAATTGTGCATCACCGTGGGCAACTTCAATACCGAATTCGGCGAAGGCCTCAACGGAGTCGTGCGGTTCGATGGTGGCCACGGCACTCTGAACGTGCCCCATTGCCTTGGCGAAGTCGACCGTCACGTTCTCGGCGGTGACCCCGAAGCGTTCCGAGGTGCGCGCAACGTGGGCGGCATGAGCGGCAGCGATCAGCGACTTGGAGGGAACGCACCCGGTCCACAAGCAGTCCCCACCGAGGCGGTGTCGTTCGACAAGCAGCACGCGCGCCCCAAAGCGGGCGGCGGTTTTGCTGGCGACGATTCCGGCGCTGCCGGAGCCGATAACGATGAGATCCCACTGAGCGGGCATGCGTAGTCCTTTCGAAAGGGCATCTGCCCCAGTCATGTTTAGCAGCGCACTGTTCAGCGAACCGTACGCTAGATCACAGTTCGTAAGGAGGGCTCGCCCGTAGCATCGGGTCATGGCTACCGAAACTACTGAGAATTCCGTTCCCGCAGACGCTCCCCGCTACGACGGGCTCAAGGCTGTCTTCATCAACTGCACGCTCAAGAAGAGCCCAGAAATGAGTCACACCCAGGGGCTCATGGATTCGAGCATCCGGTTGATGCGCAGTGCCGGCGTGCACGTCGACAGCCTACGTTTCATCGACCACGACATTGCGATCGGCGTCTACCCCGACATGCGCGAGCACGGCTGGGAGAAGGATGCCTGGATGGATGAAGTCTGGCCCCTGATCGAGGCGGCCGACATCCTCGTCATTGGCGGGCCGATCTGGCTCGGCGACAACTCTTCGGTTACTCGGATGCTGATCGAGCGTCTTTACGCGATGAGTGGCCAGTTCAATGACAAGGGTCAGTACGTCTACTACGGCAAGGTCGGCGGGGCGCTCTTCACCGGCAACGAGGATGGCGTGAAGCACTCCGCGATGTCGGTGCTATACAGCCTTCAGCACATCGGCTACGTCATCCCGCCAGCAGCGGATGCCGGCTGGCTCGGCGAGATCGGCCCCGGCCCCAGCTACCTTGACGAAGGTTCTGGCGGACTCGAGAACGACTTCACCAACCGCAACACCACCTTCATGTCGTGGAACCTCATGCATCTGGCATCGATTCTTAAGAACGCCGGCGGCGTCCCTGCCTACGGAAACACACGCAAGGCCTGGAACGACGGGGAGCACTTCGGCTTCGAAGCCAACCCCGAATACCGCTAGCGAGCAGGGGCCAGCGTGTCATGATGGATCCGTGCGGCGAGAGAGTGGCATCTGCCCCCGTGGCGGGCGAACGCCCGTGGTCGCCGCAGCGAAGGGATCCTGAACCACTCATGCCGATCGACAACGGTTCATTTAGTTGCTTGAGCGAAGTTGACCTCTTCGCCGATCTCTCCCCAGCCGAGATCGAGCAGATGGACCGCATGGCTCCCTCGCGTTCGTACTCGCTCGGTGAAATGGTGTTCAGCCAGAGCCAGCCCGTCACCGCGCTCTTCATTTTGAAGAAGGGCCGTATCCGCATCTTCCGTGTGACGGAAGAGGGCAAAGCTCTCACGATGGCAATCCTCGAGCCCGGCGCGGTGTTCGGCGAGATGATGATGGTCGGTCAGCGCATGTACGACAACTACGCCGAAGCGATCGAGGACGTCGAGATCTGTCTCATGAACACGGCGGATGTTGAGCGCTACCTCATCGCCGACCCGCGCATCGCAATCCGCATATCGCGCCACCTGGGTGAGCAGGTTGTGCGGCTTGAAGAGCGTCTCACCGATCTCGCTCTGCGTCCGCTGCAGTCGCGCGTGTGCAGCACCCTGCTGCGGTTGGCGGAGTCTGCGCGCACGCCGCGCTTCACGCATCCGACCATCCGCCTCAGCCACGACCAGCTCGCCGGTCTGCTCGGTGCGACGCGAGAGTCCACTAGCAAGATCATGTCTGAGCTCGCTAGCCGAGGCATCATTCGACAGGGTCGGGCTCGTGTTGTCATCCTCGAGGCGGATGCCCTAGCCCGACTAGCGCGCCAGTCGGGCTAGGCGCTCGCCAGGTGCTCGAACCGTTCTACTGACTCTGCGGTGAGCTCGTCTGTAAAGAACGAGTCCCATACTGCTGGCGAGAACGTTGCATTCTGCACTCCTGCCGTGGCAAGATCCAATACTTGCTGGGGTGTTCGCAGGCTCCCGGCAAGGACTTGGAGCTCCGAGCCGGACGCATCTATGGCGTTCTGAATGGAGCGAACTTCGGCCATTCCATCTCGTCCACGTGCATCCATCCTTCCGACAAACGGTGCGAGGTACGTAGCCCCGGTCGACATGATGGGAATCACTTGCGCGGCCGAGTAGACAGCGGTGACGAGCACGCTCCCTCCCCCCGCGAGCAACCTAGCGGCCGAGATTCCTTCGGAGGATGCTGGGACCTTTACCGTAACGTTGGGCCCGAGCCTCCTCAGCTCCTCGCCTCGGTCGGCGATCTCTTGAGGGGATCTTCCCCATGACTGCACGAAGACCTGGCGTGCGCCGGCCGTGCTCGCCCAATCGACGATGTCAGGAATATCGCGGCTCCGCAGACCCGCTTTCTCGATAATCTCCGGGTTAGTGGTTACGCCAGCAAATAGTCCGGTTCCGAGTAGTCGAGTAACGTCGGCTCGGTTGGCGCTGTCGATGAAGAGGGCGACCATTAGATTCCTTTGACTGATTCGCTGAGAGTGCCATCGGCGCCGGGCCCGGCCTGCACGGTGTGGCCTGTCAGGGGCAGAATGCGTGTGTGGACCGCGTCAATGATGTCTGCTGGGGTAACGAAGAACTCCCATTCAAGCTCGGCCGGTGGTGCGATCCAGTTGCGTGCTCCGAGGACCACGACTGGAGCGTCTAGGTCATCGAAAGCTTCGACGCTTACTTTGGCGGCGACTGTGTTCAGCCAGCTGCCGCGGAGGTTCGCGTCTGATACGCACACGAGACGACCGGTTTTTCCAACGGATTCCAGAAGCAGGGTGTAGTCGAACGGCACCAGTGTGCGGGCGTCAATTACTTCGACGCTGATTCCATGTTGTTTTTCTAGTTCCTCCGCTGCCTCAATGGCGCGATACAGTGCGGCTCCCACACTGAGAATCGTCAGGTCGGCGCCTTCGCGAACTACGTTGGGGGTGCCGATTGGTGTGGTGAAGTGGCCGGCGGGAACTCCGTCCTCGTAGATGGTTTCTGTTGTGTCGTACAGGCGCTGACTCTCGAAGAATACGACGGGGTCGTTCCCCTCGAGAGCAGAAGCTAGTAGTCCCTTCGCGTCTTGCGCCGTCGCCGGGAACACCACTTTTAGCCCCGGAACTGTCGCTACCATGGAGCTCCAGTCTTGAGAGTGCTGAGCGCCATACTTTGCGCCAACTGATACCCGAAGCACCATGGGGATCTCAACGAGCCCACCCGACATCGCCTGCCACTTGGCCATTTGGTTGAAGATCTCATCGCCGGCACGACCGATGAAGTCCGCGTACATGAGTTCCACGACGGGGCGACCGCCACTGAGGGCAAACCCGACTCCCGCGCCGACGATCGCTGCTTCTGAGATAGGTGAATTGAAGAGTCGGTGCCGTGGCAGCAATTCGGTGAGGCCGCGGTAGACGCCGAATGAGCCTCCCCAGTCTCGATTCTCTTCGCCCCAAAGCGTGACCCTGTCGTCTGCAGCAGTTGCTTCAGCGATCGCCTCGAACAGACCGTCCCGGAACGTGACCGCCTTGGCACCGCTCAACGTCTTCCCGTCGAGCACTCCCACCCGAGATTTCTTGCTGATCGCCTGCATGTGCGGCAGTTCGGACAGTGGCACCGTGGTTTCGCCCGCTGGGCCAGTCCCGTGTTCGACCGTGGTGTTGTTGAAGGTGAGCTCAGCCATGACATCTTCGTCCGTCCGAAGGTCGAGGCGTGGCGATAGTTCCAGATCTACAGCAGCTTCCAGCGCAGCGCGAACGGTATTTTCCGCCCACTTCTTGAGCTCCGCCTGGCGTTCAGCGCTGACGACTTGCCCCGAAACTAGGCGATCGAAATACACCGCAATGGGGTCGACCGCTGTCCACAGATCAACCTCTTCCTTCGTGCGGTACGAGGAGGAGTCACTGGGGGAGTGCCCAGACAGTCGGTAGGTTTGGCAATCGATCAGCACCGGACCTTCTCCGGTCTCAAGATGCTGGCGCGCGGTTTCCATTGCGTCGATGACAGCGAGGGGGTTGTTTCCATCGATCGTCTGCGCATGCATGTTGTGCGCGTTAATTCCTGCGCCAATTCGAGCGAGGCGTTCATAGGCCATCGTCTCGCCGATGGTTTGACCGCCCATGCCATAAAAATTGTTGACGATGAAGAACACGATGGGGAGGCCACCGCGGTGTTTCTCATCCATTAGTTCGGTCAGCTGCGCCATTCCGGCCAAGTTGAACGACTCCCACACGGGGCCGGTGCCCGTGGCGGCATCTCCGATGCTGGCTACGACAATGCCGGGCTTGCCCTGCAACCGGTTGAAAAGCGCAGCGCCTGTTGCCAGCGGAGCGGAACCTCCCACAATCGCGTTGTTCGGGTAGATCCCGAGGGGAGGGAAGAACGCGTGCATACTTCCGCCGAGTCCTTTGTTGAACCCGGTCTTGCGTCCGAAGGTTTCCGCAGTCATCCCATACATGAGGTAGTTGATTGCCTGCTGCTCGAAGTCTGGGTCGGAAAGTCGGTCTTCGACAACGTTCCAGATGGCACCGTTCGACCACTCCTGAAGCGCGCTCTTCAGGGAATCCTCTGTGGACTGGCTAATCGCCGATAGGCCCTTTGCTACAACCTCGCCGTGACTGCGATGGCTTCCAAAGACCTTGTCGTCAACGCGCAGGCCAAAAGCTTGACCCACGGCAGCAGCTTCTTGACCAATCGACAAGTGCGCAGGACCCGCGTGAACATACTTCACGCCCAAGTACGAGCCTTCTCGCTTGATGGCGTTGAGCATGAGTTCAAACTCGCGCACCAGGATCATGTCGCGACCAATGCGTTCGAGCTGGGCGTCACCAATTGTTTTTCGTTCACGCTTCAAGTCAGGCTTGTAGGCGTTGACTGCGATGGAGCCGAGGTCTAGCTCCGATCGGCGCTGAACGATGGTCGGGTCAACTAGTAGCTCTTTTGCCATGAGGGATCGTGTCCTTGGGTTGTTGGAATGAGTTGATGAAGTTAGAACGCCGCGAGAGTGTCGACGGTTTCAATGGCAGTCACGATCTCCGCGAGTACGCTTGCTGCCCCGGCGCCATCAAGGGCACGGTGATCGAACGTTAATGAGAGGGGTAGCAATCGCGGACCGTCTGGGTGAAGTTGCTGCGCGGCACCCGCGCCGAGGATGCAGCTTTGTGGCGTGTTGAGCACAGGCGTGAACCAGTGCACGCCCAAGGAGCCGAGATTGGTGACGGTGAAGGTGCCGCCTTTCATCTCGTCGGCAGTGAGCTTTCCTGATCGGGCCTTCGCAATCGCTGCACGAGCGGCGCCTCCCAGTTGAGCAAGCGACTGCGTTTCGGCGCGTTGGATCACTGGGACGAGGAGCGCAGTGCCGGTGTCTACCGCGAATCCGAGGTTGACGCTATGGAACTGACGGATTCCGTCCCAGTCGAACCACGAGTTCGCTGCGGGATGCTTGGCGACCGCGCGAGCTGTCGCGAACAGGAGCACGTCATTCACGCCGAGGCGATCGGGGGTGTCCGCCCCCTGAACTTCGCGCAGGCGGCTTACGTAGTTGAGCAAGGTATCGGCTTGTGCGTACCGCGTTAACGTGACCTGTGCTGTCGATTGCAGCGACTCCGTCATTCGTTGAGCGGTAACTTTTCGTGCCCCCCGCACGGGAACAAGTGTGTACTCGCTATCGATTGCCGTCGACTGCGGCGGGCTCTCGGGCGCAGGGTTCGCATCGGCCGCACGCGTTGCGGGAACACCGGACTTGTTAGCGCTGACGACATCCATGATGAGAATCCGCCCAGCCGGTCCCGTGCCTACTACTTCCGACAAGCTGATTGAGTTTCGCTCGGCGTAAAGCCGCGCTCGGGGGGATGCTGCTACGCGGTCCCGCTTCTGGGTGGCGTTCTTTTGTGGCGTAGCGGCTCGCTTCCCGTCGTCCACTTGAGCGGCCGGCGACTGGTCGGTTGGCTCGACCTCGGCGACCTCAGACGGGGCGTTGACGGTCTCCCCGGGGTGGCCGATGAGCCCGAGTACGCTGAATTCGGGGGCTTCGTCACCGGACTCAAATAGGATCTGAAGCAACTCACCGTCGATGGGTGCTTCAACGTCAACCGTCGATTTGGCCGTTTCAAGAATCACGAGTGTGTCGCCCGCAGTTACGGCATCTCCGACTGCCGCGAGCCATTCGACAACGACAGCGTCTTCTCCAGAATTGCCAGTCGTGGGTACTAGGACTTCGGTCGACATGTTTCTCCGCTCAAAAGTGACTTAGTAGCTCTTACGAGCGCAAATCACACGCTACACTAATCCGGACATGCTCCCAAGTGCTAGTTCAGCACTTCGCCAGGAAGAGGAATATGGCACGCCGTCAACAGCCCCGCTCCAAGTCGGTAGTTTCTCTCGAAGCCGCAATGGTTGCTCGCCGCTACTTCCTTGATGACAAGCAGAAGAACGAGATAGCCGAAGAATTCGGCATCTCGCGGTTCAAGGTCGCCAGGCTTCTCGAAGAAGCTAGAGCAAGCGGGATCGTCCGCATTTCTGTCGATATGCCTTCTGAAGTCGACTTGCCCTTGGGGGAAGAACTCGCCCGTAAGTTCGGCATCCGGCGGGTTATTGCGGCGCGCACTCTGGACGAGGACCCGACGTTAGTCGCTGCGATCACCGGCGCGGCGGCAGCCCAATACCTTTCGACGGCCGTCGGGGCCGACGATGTTTTGGGTATCTCATGGGGTCGAAGCCTGACTTATGCGGTCGATGCGGTGACTCATCAGTCCTCTACCGATATTGTCCAGCTCGTCGGTGGCTTAAGGGCTGGCGCTCTCGACATCAGTGGGGTCGAGTTGGTGCGGCGCCTCTCGGAGAAGACGGGCGGCGATGCGTTTCCTCTTCATGCTCCGTTGTTGGTTCGCACTCCGACGATGGCCCAGGAACTCCGGGACGACCCAAGCTTGCAAGATGCCATAGGCCGGTTCTCTTCGTTGACCGTCGCAGCCGTGGGTATTGGCTCGTGGGTTCCGCCCAAGTCGACGCTCTACAGCGAGTTCACGGAGCCTGAGCGCGCCGAGCTGTTGGGATTCGGAGCTGTCGCCGACATCTGTGGGTTCGTTCTCGACCGTGAGGGGCGTCCAATCGTTTCGGACGCGCTCGATCGCGCGGTGGGAATTTCTGCCGAGGAACTTCGCCGCGTCCCTGAGGTAATCGCCATTGCTGGTGGTGAAGAGAAGACGGGGGCGATCATCGCTGGGCTGAACAGTGGAATCGTTAACACCCTTATAACGGACTCGATTACGGCCTCGCGTCTCTTGGCCTCATAAACTCGGCTCTCACTCAAGGGGCCCGCTGGTGACTCACCAGCGGGCCCCTTTTTGTTCACTAGGGGCGGATGTGAGAAGAGACAATCTCTCGTGTTGCGCATTTCGGCAGATAAAGTAACATAAGTTGAAATGCGAGCGATTACCGCTCATTCGAGCGAATACCAATGGAGGTATCGGCATGCGGGAGGCGTTTCTTGGCATCGACCTAGGCACCTCCAGTGTCAAAGCGGTTCTCGTTGACGGTCTCGGTGCGGAGATCGCAGTTGCTCAGGAACCATACGGAATCGATCGCTCGGTACCTCTTCGTGCGGAACAAGACCCTGAACAGTGGTGGCGTGCGGCGTCTGCTGTTGTGCAAAGAACGCTCCGGAGCGTCGACGTTCGGGTTATGAGCGTTGGACTCTCCGGCCAGATGCACGGGCTCGTCATGCTCGATGAGGACGATGCGCCAACGCGGCCAGCGATTATCTGGTCAGATTCTCGCGCCGGAGATCAGCTCGCCAAGTGGTCAACCGCACTTTCCCCGGCTCGCGTAGAACAGATCACTGGATTTCCGATATCGCTCGGGATGATGGGGCTGAGCCTCACTTGGGTGAAAGACCATGAGCCCGCCGTCTATGCCCGTACCCGCACTGTGATGTCGCCCAAAGACTATCTCCGACTGCGACTCACCGGTGTGCGTGCGACAGAGCCGACAGACGCGGGTGGCACTTTGCTTTACGACATTCGCCAAGGGGCCATGTCGCAAGAAATTCTCTCGGCGGTTGGGCTGCGAGAAGACCTCTTTGCGCCCGTCGTGCCGACTCTTTCAATCAGCGGCGAAGTGACCGCGTCCTCGGCTGATTCCACTGGTCTCACGAAGGGAACGCCCATCGCCGCAGGTGGCGGTGATCAGGCAATGGCTGCGCTCGCGTTGGGGTTGGATGACACAACAAGGGCAGCAGTCGCGCTCAGTTCAGGCGGCACCGTCTTCAAAAGAACTGCACACCCCCTCGACCACTCGAGAGGACTTCACGTTCTACCCGACGCGGTTGAAGGGAAATGGCTTGCCATGGGAGTGGTTCTCTCCGCAGGACTCGGTGTTAACTGGGTGGCCGACCGCCTCCTAGGCAAAGGCGCGTCCCCTCAGGCAGTGACTGAACTCCTGACCGCTGCTGACGGAGTGGAAGCGGGTTCGGAAGGGCTGTTATTTTCGCCACACCTTGGTGGTGTCCGGACACCAAAAGTCGACTCTGAAATGCGCGGCGCGATTGTTGGCTTGGGCTTCCGACACGGAAGCGCTCATGTTGCTCGTGCCATGGTCGAAGGGGTGTGCATTGGCCTGCGCCATTCGTTGGAAAGTATGAGTGACGCGGATGTGCCCGTGCGGGAGCTCATCGTCTCGGGCGGGCTCGCACGTTTCGGAGTGTGGCGCCAAACCCTCGCCGATGCCACCGGACTACCTGTGCATGTCAGTTCCGACCTCGAGCACTCCGCGCTTGGAGCCGCGTATGCCGGCGCCCAAGCAGTTGGACGGCCCCTCGGTGTTGACTTTTCTACGCGTGTGAGTTCAACCCACGAGCCGAATCCCCGCTCCGAAACCGTCTACTCCGAATTATCCAACGAACTGCGCTCTGTAGAGAGTTTTCTCGCTCATCGGAAGGAACCACTGCAATGACAATCGAAACCCCGCTAGGGGACACCGAGAGAGAAGCCAAGCCGGTTCTTTCCGCACGGGGCATCGCGAAGCACTACGGTCACGTTCAGGCGTTGCGCGGCGTCAATCTAGACATCTATCCAGGGGAGGTTGTCGGGCTCGTTGGTGACAACGGGGCGGGAAAGTCGACCCTCGTCGGGATCCTCTCTGGGGCACTGCCGATGAGCGAGGGGTCGCTGGAGTTCGAGGGGAAGAAGGTGACGCTCTCAAGTCCCTCCGAAGCGCGTGAGTTGGGGATTGAAACCGTCTATCAGGACCTAGCACTCGCTCCAGACCTCCCGATCTGGGCAAACCTCTACCTGGGGAGAGAAACGCTGAAGCCAGGAATCCTCGGCAAGCTCGGATTCTTGGACCGGAAGAAGATGATTGCGGAGGCTGAAAGCCAGCTCGCCAAGACTCGTATCCGTATCGGATCGACTCTCGCGCGTGCAGGAGCGTTGTCGGGCGGGCAGCGCCAAGCTATCGCTGTCGCTCGGGCCGTGTCATGGGGCTCTCAACTCGTATTAATGGACGAGCCGACCGCAGCTCTCGGCGTGGAGCAGCAGCACCGCGTGGGAGAACTCATTCATAACGTTGCAGCGACCGGTCTCCCTGTGCTCCTCATAAGCCACAACCTTCCTCAGGTTAAGGAGCTCTGTGATCGCGTGCTCGTGATCCATCGCGGAACCATCGTCGCGGACCTTAACCCCAAGGAGGTCGGTGTCGGAGAAATCATTCGTTGGATAACCGGTGCCGCCCTAGAGGAGGCTAACGATGCTCGCTAACCGGACAACAGAAGCGCCTCAAGGAGCAGACATGAAACTCATTCCGGCAACCACATCGATCGCCGTCACTCCTCTGGACAACGCCTCCGGCAAGTCACGGTTCCGTAAAGCCCTGAGCCTGTTTGGGCGCGGTGATGGCGACGTGGCACGGGTGGCGATCTTTGCCGCTCTCGTTGTGGTGTTGGGAATTATTTCTCCTTCATTCTTCTCTCAAGCGAGTTGGCTGGCGACGTCACAATCCGCGACAGTAATTGTCCTGCTTGCCATCGGGCAGTCCTTCGTGATCATTACTGGTGGCATTGACCTCTCTGTTGGTGCCGTGCTTGGGGCTTCGTCAATGGTCTCCGCCGCAGTGATGCGAAACCTCCTCATAGCGGATGTCTCCAGTTGGACCGTTGTGGGGGTTGGGCTGCTGGTATCGCTAGCCGTTGGACTCCTTGCGGGTCTGATCAACGGTCTTGTGATCACGAAGCTAAAGATCACCCCCTTCATTGCGACACTAGGAATGCTTGGGGTCGCGTCTGGAACAACGAACCTCATTAACAACGGGACCGAAATTGTCACTGTGCCTTCCGAACTCGGAATCATTGGCAATACGACGCTTCTTGGCGGTTGGCTAGCCGTACCCGTCGCAGTGACGATAGCTGTGGCTCTGATCGCGGCAGTGATCTTGTCGCGCACGCGATTCGGAATGCGAACTTTCGCCATCGGAAGCAACTCAGCAGCCGCTCGCCGGGCCGGAATCGGTGTTGATCGCCACCTCATCTCGGTGTACATGATTGCGGGTCTGACGGCAGGAATTGCGGGATTCCTGCTCATGTCCCGTTTCGTAAGCGCATCCCCGCTCGCGGGGTCAAGTCTCGAGCTTGCAGCGATCGCTGCCGCAGTCATCGGCGGAGCGAGCCTGGTCGGCGGCCGTGGTTCCATTCTGGGCACGGTCATCGGCGCTTCGATCACCGCGACTCTCCAGATCGGACTAATCCTCGCGGGAGTTGCGTCGTTCTGGCAGACGGTGACCATCGGCGTGATCATTGTGATCGCCGTTTACGGTGATCAGTTGCGCATTCGAATGTCCAACAAATAACCGTCCGAATCGCTGACTTGAACTCGTCAGTTCTGCACCACCAAGAAGCAGCCAATGGAGGCTGAGACAGGAGCACGGCAATGTACAACAACAGGAAATTCGACACTGGGCGCAAGAGCTTGCGCGCAGTAGGGGCCGCAGCCGCGGCAGCCCTTCTCATTGGATCTCTCGCCGCGTGTGTTGAGACGCCAAGCGACAGCGCTGAGGAAGCATCGGCCGGAGGGTCAGGCGACGGGGTCATCTACATGGTGCCGGGCATGACGACCCACCCCGCTTATCAGACACTGTATTGCGGAGCTAAGGCAGAGGCGGAGAAGCTCGGTGTCGGCCTTGAGTTCCAAGGTGCAACTACATGGGATCCTGCACAGCAAATCCCTGTAGTGCAGGCATTGCTCTCGAAGAACCCTTCGGCATTGCTCCTCACTCCTACTGATGGCACAGCACTTGCCCCGGTGGTCGACCAATACATTGACGAGGGAATCCCTGTCATCACGATCGACACGGGACTGGAAGACACCTCGAACCTGACGAGCATTATTGCCTCAAGCAATGTGCAGGGTGGCGCGGCGGCGGCTGCTGCTCTCGGTGAGGCGATTGGGGGCAAGGGTAGCGTCGCAATCATCAGCGGTGCGCCTGGCGCGACCACCGATGTGCTGAGAGTGCAAGGATTCACGGACGAGCTGGCTGCTAGCTACCCCGATGTGAATATTTTGGAAATCCAATATTCGAAGTCGAGCGCATCAACCGCGGCGAGCCAAGTCCAGGCTCTAATGCTCGCAAACCCCGACCTTGCTGGAGTGTTTGGAGTGAACGGCAACTCGGCGACGGGAGCAGCGAACGCAATCGGTCAAGCAGGCAAGACTGGTGAGGTCATCGTTGCTGGCTATGACGCTGAGCCCGCGACCGTGAAGCTGCTTAAAGAAGGAAGCATCGAGATTCTGGTTGTTCAGGACTTCGTGCAGGAGGGCGAATTGGGTGTGAAGTTCGCTTACGCAGCAATGAACGGCGACACTGCCGAGATTCCTGAGGAAACGGTGCTCGACAACATCATCGCAACCACCGAAAACGCTGACGACCCGGAGATTTCGAAGTACTTCTATATCGAGTCCTGCTAACAAGGATTCATCAGGGCCGGCTGCGAACGCAGTCGGCCCTTTCCTTGCTCTCGCCCGGCTTTCCCGCCAGGCCTGCTAGGCGCGCGCTGCGCCACTACGCTGCTCATTTCCACGAGGGAGTGGGCGGGCTACGATTCTGGCATGAGCGTTGGATGCGTGGAAGGTGCCGTAGCGCTCGAACCGCTGATCGTTCGGGGTGACGAGCTGCCCGAAATCGACGCTGCCACACCGAATGCGACCATCGCCAAGAACTGCATCTGGGGCGTCCCCAATTCTGATGGGGTTTATGGCCTCGCCGTCACCGACATCAGCGATACCGATGCGGCAAACCCTGAGTCAGCACTCCTGTCGGCCGGTTATGTCGGTGTCACAACCGACGGGGTCACGATGCTCGACTTCGCTACGAAGCCGAAGTTGGCGCTAGAGCGAGCACACACTACCTCGTCGGGGACCTGTGGATCTTCGTGAGCGGAACAAGCCTCAGCCTCACCAATGGGGGTCGCCGATAGCGCGCTCGACGAAGTCAGGCTCGCCAATCCAACCCGCACATATTGACTTCCGACTGCTGCGGACTGAGGCCACGAACGCAATCGACGACCACACGGCGACGACCGCAAACATCAACCCCACAACTCAAGTTTGCACAGTCAATATTGATCATGTACGTTTTATCTAGCCATCCAATGACGGATAAGGCCTAGGAAGGAACCTGGATCCAAGTGAACACACCTCTTGACTCCAAGAAATTGCGAGGCCTCGGCATCGCAGGACTCTTGGCCACAGCACTCACACTCTCCG